>JADMIO010841973.1_pt1 | contig 48294 bp, 32 predicted proteins | sample 8958161 | NCBI WGS metagenome assembly JADMIO01 (sample SAMN16585339, study PRJNA669376) | soil metagenome | isolation source: Crop rotation soil | place: USA: Cullars Rotation, Alabama | collected 2011
CTTTCCCCTCTGTTTTTGTCCGTGGAATGAACAATGGAAGTCCGAGCTCATCGCTAATAACTTCGTATAGCATACATTATACGAAGTTATATTCGATGCGGCCGATCTAGCAGAAAGTCAAAAGCCTCCGACCGGAGGCTTTTAACTTCTGTCACCTAGGTTACGCCCCGCCCTGCCACTCATCGCAGTACTGTTGTAATTCATTAAGCATTCTGCCGACATGGAAGCCATCACAAACGGCATGATGAACCTGAATCGCCAGCGGCATCAGCACCTTGTCGCCTTGCGTATAATATTTGCCCATGGTGAAAACGGGGGCGAAGAAGTTGTCCATATTGGCCACGTTTAAATCAAAACTGGTGAAACTCACCCAGGGATTGGCTGAGACGAAAAACATATTCTCAATAAACCCTTTAGGGAAATAGGCCAGGTTTTCACCGTAACACGCCACATCTTGCGAATATATGTGTAGAAACTGCCGGAAATCGTCGTGGTATTCACTCCAGAGCGATGAAAACGTTTCAGTTTGCTCATGGAAAACGGTGTAACAAGGGTGAACACTATCCCATATCACCAGCTCACCGTCTTTCATTGCCATACGAAATTCCGGATGAGCATTCATCAGGCGGGCAAGAATGTGAATAAAGGCCGGATAAAACTTGTGCTTATTTTTCTTTACGGTCTTTAAAAAGGCCGTAATATCCAGCTGAACGGTCTGGTTATAGGTACATTGAGCAACTGACTGAAATGCCTCAAAATGTTCTTTACGATGCCATTGGGATATATCAACGGTGGTATATCCAGTGATTTTTTTCTCCATTTTAGCTTCCTTAGCTCCTGAAAATCTCGATAACTCAAAAAATACGCCCGGTAGTGATCTTATTTCATTATGGTGAAAGTTGGAACCTCTTACGTGCCGATCAGATTAAAACGAAAGGCCCAGTCTTTCGACTGAGCCTTTCGTTTTATTTGACCATGTTGGTATGATTTAAATTAATACGACTCACTATAGGGTCAGTGCGGCCGCGACTTCAAGTCACGTGAATTCCAAGCTTCGGATCCCACTGTGCTGGAAAGTACGCGCGGCGAATCTCGGATTGCCACGATTCACTACGTCATACATCAGATCTCCGTTGGCTTTGCTGAGGTCCACGGGCTTTAGAATGGAGAACGACGCCGTATAGGTCACCTTCCCGTTTGCATTGCGAGGCGCAAGTTGTATGTCGGTGATGACCATGTTCCGTTTATCGGAAGGATCGAGCTCGCCGTATGCGAGACCACGAACCAGCTCATAGGCCCCTGTCTTCCCGAACGTCTGTCCATTGAACGCTGGAACCGTTTGAACGATCTCAATTTTGATTACCTTGGCTTGCAAGCTGATGGCGCCTAGAAGCATCAGTGACAAGGCTGATGGGAGCGTTGCCTGTATGAGATGTCGCATTTTAAACATGGGAGACTCTCCTGATAGCTGCAATATATAATACATGTCTATGCGCTGGACCAAAGCAGGTCTGATCGCCGTCATCGTATTCGGTATTGGCTTGTTCACTCAGAACGGGCGATCTCAACAACCTGCTGCAAGCGGGGATCTTGACGTAATTCAATTGCGGCCGAATGTCTACATGATCGCGGGCGCAGGGGCCAATATCACCGTTCATCTAGGACCGACGGGCGTAATCTTGGTGGATTCCGGTACGGCGGAGATGGCCGATAAAACCCTCGCCGCGATCGGGCGCCTAACGAAAGAGCGTATCCGATTCATTTTGAATACCGCTTCCGATCCCGCTCACACCGGCGGCAACGATAAACTCTCGGCGGCAGGTCTCTCGGTCATGCCAACAGGCGGTGCAGGTGTAGCGACCAAGGACGCTCAGTCGAATAATGGCAGGGCTTCTATTTTTGCGCAGGACAACGTCATGGTCCATCTGAGTTCGCCGGACGAAAAAACGCCTGCAGCACCCATGGGTTCTTGGCCTACAGATACATACACGGGCGCGGCGATGTCGCTTTATTTGAATGATGACGGCGTTCAAATGATCCATCAGCCCGCTGCGCATTCGGATGGAGACAGTATCGTATTCTTCCGGCGCGCTGATGTAATTGCTACAGGTGAAATTTTCGACCTCTCTCGTTTCCCCTTTATCGATATTGAAAACGGCGGAACCATACAAGGAGAACTTGCGGCTTTAAATCGCTTGATGGAATTAGCGATTCCCGCAGTTCCGTTCCCGTGGATGGAAGGCCGTACGCTACTAGTCCCGGCGCACGGACAGGTTGCCGATCAATCGGATTTAGCAGAATACCGCGATATGGTGACGATGGTTCGAGATCGAATCGCAGCTTCGATCAAGGAAGGCATGACGCTTGAACAGGTCAAAAAATCCAACCCACTACAGGGGTATCGGCAGCAGTATGGCGCCGATGCGGGCCCTTGGACCACGGACAAAATAGTATCCACGATTTATGAAAATCTCAAAGGACAGAAGTGAGGAGCCGGACATGATGCGGCGGACCGCGAGATTTCAATTACTCATCGCGAGCGCGCTAATGCTTGCCGGCATACAAGTAGCGTACTCGCAGGCTGGCAATGCTCCGGGGAGGCCCACCGCGAAGGCTATGGCTCCGATTGACCTAACAGGTTATTGGGTCGCAGTGATCTCGGAAGACTGGCGATGGCGCATGGTTACTCCGGCAAAGGGAGATTACGTCAGCATTCCGCTTACGCCAGAAGGAATGAGAGTTACCGATACTTGGGATCCTCAAAAAGATGAGAAAGCAGGCCTGCAGTGTAAATCCTACGGAGCTCCTGGATTAATGCGTCTTCCCGGGCGTTTTCATATCACGTGGCAGGACGAGAATACTTTGAAATTGGAATCCGATATCGGAATGCAGACTCGCCTGTTCCATTTCGGTGATTGGAAGTCGTCTGGCGGAGAGGCAACTTGGCAAGGCGATTCCATTGCCCAATGGCAAATCAGTGGACCGAAGCACGGATCGCTCAAAGTTGTTACGACACACTTAAGACCAGGATATCTGCGAAAAAATGGTGTTCCGTATGACGAGAACGCGGTTATGACCGAGTATTTTGATATAGCAACCGAGCCAAACGGAGATCAACGCCTGTTGGACACAATCGTAGTGGACGATCCTAAATATCTTCAGCTCTCGTGGATTACTCCCATTCATTACATGAAGGAAGCTGATGGCGCCAAATGGGATCCGACCCCATGCTCCTCGACTTGGTGATGTCAACGCTCATGAAGAACTGACCCCCTAGAGATCACATAAAATTGACCCCTCGAAGTTAAGGGAACGCGCATAATTCACATAGATCAGGCCACCTCGAGACCTTGAGAAGCGGCTTTGGCGAGGCGTTTTTCTTTGAGGCGATAACTATCGCCGCGGATGTTGATGACAGTGGAACGGTGCAGGAGCCGGTCCAGAGCCGCCGAGGCCATGATGGGATCATCGGCGAAGACCTGAGCCCAATCGGCAAAGGCCTTGTTGCTGGTGACGATGACAGGCTGGCGCTTTTCGTAGCGTTCGCAGATGGCTTGAAACAACAAACTGGCTTGAGCCTTTTCCAGAGTCAGGTAGCCGACTTCATCGATGATGAGCAGCTTGGGCCGGGTGAGATTCTTGATCTCGCGCGACAGGCGGTTCTCGATCATGGCCTTGGCCATACGGCGAGCCAAGTCGATGGCGGTGGTGAAGTAAATGCGATGTCCCATCTCCGCCGTCAGCACACCGAGCGCAATGGCGAGATGAGTTTTACCGACTCCAGGTGGGCCTTGACCTTCCCCCCGTAATCCGCACACTAACAGTCCGATAATCGGACGAAGGCGAGGAGAAAGCGGATGAGCAAGAGTGCCTATACGGAAGCGCAGATGATCGGCGCGATTAAGCAAGTGGAAGCGGGAAGGAAAGCGGATGAGGTGGCCCGTGAGATGGGAGTGTCAAAGCACACCATCTACGCCTGGAAGCAGAAGTACGGCGGCATGGATGTGGCCGAGGCACAGGAGCTGAAGCAACTTCGCGACGAGAACGCACGTTTGAAAAAATTGGTAGCTGAGTATGCGCTTGATCGGGAAGCGTTGAAGTCGGTAATCGTAAAAAACGGTTACAGCTCGTAGGTGGGAAGGCACGCCTCAGCGCGGCGCGGAAGGATGTCGAACATGTCCGTGCCGCGTTCCGGATGAGCGAACGCCATGTCTGCGGGCTGCTAGGGATCGCGGTATCGAGTTGCCGCTATCGATCGTGTACACAAGAGCAAGAGCGTGAGTTGCGGACGCGGCTGGTGGAGTTAGCGCAGGAGAATCCGCGTTATGGCTCGCCGCGATTGTACGTGCTGCTGCGCCGCGAGACGCGGTGCAATCACAAACGCGTCGAGCGCATCTATCGTGAGGCCGGTTTGAGTCTGCGGCGAAAGAAGCGCAAGCGGCTGGTGCGCCAACGCGTCCCAATGGTGGTACCGCTCGCTCCGAACGAAGAATGGGCCTTGGACTTCGTGGCCGACGCGCTGGCGAGTGCGCGCAGCCTGCGCATCTTAACTGTGGTGGACGCCTTCACGCGCGAGTGTCTGGCGCTGGAAACGGACACTTCGATGGGCAGTCTGCGTGTGGTTCGTGTGCTCGAACGCCTCATCGCCGAGCGCGGCGCGCCGCAGCGGATTCGCACGGATAACGGTCCCGAATTCACTAGCCGCGCTTACCTAGCCTGGAGCTTGGAGCAGCACATTGAGCTGGTGCACATTCGCCCAGGTAAGCCGATCGAGAACGCTCTGGTGGAGAGCTTCAACGGCCGCCTGCGCGAAGAGTGTTTGAACATGAGCTGGTTCCGAAACCTGTTCGACGCCCGCCGCAAGATTGAAGCTTGGCGCGATCACTACAATCGAGTGCGGCCGCATTCGGCCCTCGACTACCGGACTCCGATGGAGTTCGCCGCGCTCCGCGCTACGGGGCAATCCAGTGCTGGGGCGAGGGAAGGTGCCTCAAACGCCGTCCCCTTCCCTCACACTCCCATCCCCGCTCAAACCGGGAACCAGGTCAAAGAAAGTTGTCGTATGCTCGAATGAACGGATTCAGGGGGAAGGTCAGGCCGAGCAAAATCACATTGCGGCCTTCTTGTAAGTAGCGTCCAGTGGCCAGTTCGTCCACCACGCGGCGATCCAGAGAAGGCTGTTCCTGAAACTGAAAGTCAGCCAACTTTTTCTGATAGGGCAGATTGGCAAACTGTAAATTCAAGCGCACGGTCTTCTCATGGCGGAAGCGCATCTCGGCCTCCAGCAGATAGCCCAGGAAGTGCGTGTATGACCAACCTGCGGCGGCCGCTTGTTGCGCCGCTTGATCGAGTTGCTGTTCAGCAATGGCAAGTCCCAGTTGCTGTAAAGCCGAACTGGCTTTTTGCTCGTAGGCAACGCTCATCCGGCAGCCTCCTGATAGACGGTCAGCGAAGTAGTCTCAACTGGTTGCAGAAAAGTAAGCTGCCAGCGCGGCGGAGGAGTCTCGGTGTGCTTCAGCGATAGTTTCCAAAGCGCAGCGATATGCGCGGGATCGGTGACGGAAGCCCCTGCTTTTTGAGCTGGAATGTGTTCGGCTACGATCATGTCTTGGACACGGATGACAATGCGATTGTCTTGAGGGCCAATCAGGACACACCGTCCGGCATGTTCAGGAGGCAGTGAATAGCGGCTTTTCCCGTAACGGACGAATCCGTCGAATCCAGCTTTGCGTGAGACCAGTTCGCAGAGCTTATAAGGAACCACAGTGGGAAGGGCCGAGAGTCCTTCGCGCGGCCATAAATCCGTCGGACGCTGCTGCGTGGTGGCGTGAACGCGCACATTCGCGGTGTTGGTCAGCCAATGGCGCGCTTGTGCATTGAGATCCGCCAGATCGGAGAAGATGCGGCCATTGAGAAACGCGTCCTTAACATAGTGGACCATGCGTTCCACTTTGCCCTTGGTGCGCGGACGCCGGATGCGATGCGTCTTAATCGCGAAACCGTAATGATTGGCGAAGTCGGCGAACAGCGGATTCAGCGCTTCCTGATTCAACCGGACCTGCTTCATGTTGTCGTAGAGGATCTCGTGGGTCCAGCCGCCGAACATCGAGAATGCGTTCATATGACACCGAATGAGTTCTCTCACATGCATGGAGGAGGTGAACTCGACGTACAGCATGCGCGAAAAGCTCAACACCATTACGAAAGCGTAAACCGGAATCATTCGGCCCTCCGCATCGAGAAAGCGGCCGCAATAACCCCAGTCGGCCTGTGCCTGTTTACCAGGCGGCGATTCAAAACGTACAGTGAGTTTCTTGATTCGCTCCTGCTCCGGCCGGAGGGTATGCAGATAGCGGCGCAGCGTAACGATCGAACCGCGATAGCCCATGGATTGAATTTCGGCCAGCATCCGAACCGCAGAGAGTCCACTGTTTTCAAAGCGTTCCCGGATGTATGGTTTGAAACTATCTAGGCAGGATCGGCGTTCTGGTTTCTTGAACGCTTGCGGCGCAGCTTGTCTCAGCACACGCCGAATAGTATTGCGGCTGCGACCCGTTTGCCGCGCAATCTCTTTAATCGAATGACCCTCTTTGTACAAAGTCCTGATATCCATCCATTCCTCCAATCTCAGCACCAGAACCTCCCGCCACACATTAAATGGGTTAGGAGGATCAGGTTTTTCTGGAGGGGTCAATTCTTCATGATTGCTAGAGGGTCAGTTTTACATTTGACGTGAACCCGTAATCCGTCCGAAATGGAATACGATTTTGGACAAACCATATTTCTTCGCATTGAAGTAGAGACACCCGTTAACTTTATTGAAAGAAGAGGCCGCTAGCTACGGCATTAAGCCCACCGATAGAAGTAAATTTTAAAATGACATGGCCCTTGAGATTCCAGACGAGATATTGCGGAATAGTCGAGAACGACGAAACTGTACGAGTATCGAGCACAATGCCGGTTTGAGCATCCAGCACGTCGATCCTTTCGCTGCGGCTTTGATTGTCCCAATCCAGGAAGTAAAGTGCGACCTGATGAGAGCTGCCATCGGTGAGGTTTACATCGACGCTAAAGGTTGTACCGGAATACCAAGTAGCCGCAATGCGGTCGCTCGGATTGGAAGACTTTTGTAGTGCTCGGGTGTCGTTCGTTGAGGATGTCCAGGTCCAACTCAACTGGCCGGCAGGCGTTACGGAGGCGTAAGAGGGATAATGCGAGGTATCGTTGATTACGTTAAATCCGTCCGCTCCATAGACTCCTTGCCAGTTTCCTAATGTGCTTGTATCGGTTTTGACGAACAGAGCGGTATTGGTAGTTCCCGATCCGCCTCCGCCAAAGAACAAGCCGCTCAATACGGCGTTGAGGGGCCCGGTGGAAGTAATTTTCAGGACTAAGTGTCCTTTAAGATTCCAGACGAGATATTGCGGAGTGCTCGAGAACGACGAAACTGTACGGGTATCGAGCACAATGCCGGTTAGAGCATCCAGCACGTCGATCCTTTCGCTGCGTCCTTGATTGTCCCAATCCACGAAGTAGAGTGCGACCGGATGAGCATTACCATCGGTGAGGTTTACATCGACATTGAAGGTGGTAGAGGAATACCAGGTAGCCGCAATGCGGTCACTCGGATTTGAGAACTTTCGGAGGCCGCGAGTGTCAGAGGTAGAGGAAGCCCAGGTATAGGTTAACTGTCCGTTAGCAGTGACATTGGCGTAGGGAGGATCGTTCACAGTGTCGCTAATGATGTTGAAGCCGTCCGCACCATAGACTCCCTGCCAATTGCCTTTGGTAGAGGTGTCGCTATTCAGGAACTGAGCGGTGCTGGTAGCGCCACCGCCTGATGCGCCTCCTCCAAAAAACACTCCGCTCAGAACCGCGTTGAGGGCTCCAGTCGAAGTAACCTTGAGGACTAAGTGTCCTTTCAGATTCCAAGCGAGATATTGCGGAGTGCTAGAGAACGATGAAATCGTGCGAGTATCAAGAACCGTTCCGGTCTGTGCATCGAGAATATCGATTCGTTCCTTTCGACCCTGGTTGTCCCAATCCACAAAGTAAAGGGCTACTTGATGAGTGATTCCGTCGGTGAGATTCACATCCACAGTGAAGTTGGTTGCTGAATACCATGTAGCGGCGATTCGGTCCCCGACGATCGAGAATTTCTGTAAAGCTCGAGCATCGGAGGTTGAGGATGCCCAGGAATAGCTCGATTGACCGCTGGGAGTGACTGTTGCATAGGAGGGATATTTCACTGTGTCATTGATGATATTGAAACCGTCCGCTCCATAAGTAGCCTGCCAGTTGCCCTGCGTCGTCGTATCGCTCTTGACGAATTGGGCAGCATTGGAAGTGATCGTATACGTAGCAAGAGCGATCGAGCTATCTGCGACGCCGTTCGCATACGCAATGGCATTGAGAACGGTTGTCGCGCTGATCGTGATTGGACCGCTATATACGATTCCTGAAGTTTCGGTCGGATTGCTGCCGTCTGTTGTATAGCGAATCGTTGCGTTAGGTGTTGTCGTGGTGATGCTCACCATTTGGGTGCCGCTGTAAACTCCCGCCGGAGGATTGAAAGCCGGGGTTGCCGCAGGATTGCTCACCGTGACCGTAACACTCGCTATCGCCGAATTTCCCGATGTATCGGTGGCGATTGCTGATATCGTGTGCTGGCCGTTGGCTGCTCCGGTCGAATCCCATGTTTTTGAAAATGGAGGAGTTGCTACTGCCGAACCAAGGTTCGTTCCATCAATTTGGAATTGAACTCCGGCAACGGCGATATTGTCAGAGGCGATTGACGTGATGGTCACATTTCCGGAAACGGGTGCATTATTGCCAGGAGCACTGATCGAAATCGATGGGGGAGTGATGTCGGGCGTTCCTCCACTCAGCAGATAGAGCGTATTTACTTGCGATGCCGTGAGAGCGAGATTATAGACGCGCACTTCATCGATGGACCCCGTGAAATAGCTTCCGAATGGGGCCCACGAATTCAGTCCAACGTTCAGATTCGAAAAGTTGTCTCCATTCGGAATAGTTTTAATAGTCGTCGCAGAACTGAAGCGTCCATCGACATAAAATTTCACATCTTGCCCGATCGTTACCACTGCGGTAGCGTGATGCCACTGACCGTCATTGACTTTGGTGGTGTCGATTGCTGTTAACGTTGCACTCTGGGCATCGTTACTCCCGAAAAACATCTCTAGAAAACCATTCGCGTCGGTGCGGAAAATATATCCCCATCCACCGCCGACTGCATCGTATTTGGAGATGATCGACTCCAGTCGGGACGCGTTAGAAGTCTTGATCCACGCGGATAAAGTGATGCTGCCGAGAAAGGACGTCGGCGGATCAAATGCTTCCGGCATCGATACAAATGAGTTCGTGCCATTGAAGTTCAGAGCTTGATTTATGAGGCCGGGAATAACAGTAGGACTGCCTAAGATTGTGCCAGACCCTCCGGTGCCGGAGCTATCCACGATCGTTGTGCCGAATGTATTTGCCGAATCGAAAGTCCACCAAAGAACTAGTCCGTTCGGAGGTGTTAACGGAACCGATGAAAGTGTAATTCGTGCGCTTGCCGACTTAGAATTATCGAAGTTACTAGTGGCGGTAACGGTTATAGTCTGATTCGTCAGAATGGATGCAGGAACTGTATAAAGACCATTTACGAGGGTGCCCGCACCGGGAGGACTAATCGTCCAAGTTACAGATGTATCTGACGTATTCAGCACTGTCACGGAAAACTGTTTGGTTTGGCCTGCGCTAAGCGCCACAAAAGTTGGGTTGATCGAAACGGATACGGCGGGAGAAAGAGTAATGCTTGCCGTTCCTGATTTTGTCGAATCTGCAACGCTCGTCGCTGTGACCGTGACGGTCTGAAGGGCAGGTATACTCGCCGGAGCGGTATAGGTGCCATCGCTCGCAATGCTTCCGGCATTCGCTGGGCTAATCGCCCAAGTGACCCGCTGATCCGCAGTATTCTGAAGCGTTGCTGTGAACGATTGATGCTGATTCTGATAAAGCGTTGAGGTCGAAGGCGAGACCGTGACCGTAATTAGCGTCGCAACCGTGAGTGTCGCCGCGGCGGAAGTCGCGGAACCAAGACTATTCGTCACTACGCATCGGAACTGCGTTCCAGAATCGCTGAACGAAGTCGCGGGCGTGGTGTAGCTGGCTGAGGTCCCACCTTGAATATCTGAAAAAGATCCAGCTCCGGGCGGTCTGGATTGCCATTGGTAGGCTAGACCACCGCCGGTTGCGCCTACGGTGAAGCTACCTTGAGAACCGACGTTAACAATGGTGTTTGCTGGTTGCAGCGTGATCGCGGGTACTGTGGGCGAACTGCCGTTTCCGCCAAAAAATATGGCGCTAAGAGTGGCATTCGGGCCATTAATCGATGTGGCGACGATTTGAACATGCCCAGTGACGCTGAAGGTTAAATAGATTCCATTGTAAAAAGTCGCGAGCGGAAGCGAATAGAGCGTGAATCCCGAACTCGCATCAAGAATCTGAATGGTCTCGACCCTTCCACGGTAATCGTAGTCCAGCGCATAGAGTGACACTAAATGTGATTGACCATCGGTCCAGTTCAGATCGAAATTGAATGTTGAAGACGCACTGTTGTACCATGTGGCAGCGATTCTCTGAGAGCTTCCAGGAAGCTGTAAGGCTCTGAAGTCAGAAGGAAAGTCCCACGTATAGTTCTGTTGATCCCGAATCGCAAAACTGGCATAAGCCGGAATGAACTGACCGGCATTAGCAAGAGAGTAGCCATCGCTTCCATATATGCTTTGCCAATTCCCCTTCGTTTGAGTGTCGATTGAAACGAATATCGCGGCACTAGAAATAGGAGCGGCTCCTGACGCATACACCGTCAGTGTGAGATTCTGGATAACATTCGCGAACAATCCGTTGTTCGCGGTGACAGTAAGGTTGTACGTTCCCGCGGTATTTCCACCGGGAGTACCTGCCAGAGTAGCCGTTCCATTCCGGTTGTCGGTAAAAGTAATACCGCTGGGAAGCGTTCCGGAAATACTTAGAGCAGGTGTTGGCCAATAATTTGCCGTAATCGCAAATGAACTCGGAGTTCCGACTATAAAACCTTCAGTTGCGCTGCTGCTGATCGCCCTCGTAATTGTATTTACGGGCACTTCCCGAATACGTTGGTTCGGCTCGTCCGCGAAATAGACATTTCCGGCGCTATCGACACAAAGTTGCCGCGTATAGGCGAGGTAAGCGCCCTTAGCTGGAATATTATCCCCGTTATATCCATAGACACCAGTTCCGGCGATCGTAATGATGAGCCCGGTACTGTTGTTTATTAGATGAATTGCGTAGTTTTCCAGATCTGCGATGTAGATATTTCCGGCAGTATCAACAGCTACCCCATCCGGATCTGCGAATTCTGCACTGGTGGCAATGACGCCGTCTTTATGTCCATAGGTCCCGTCACCTGCGATCGTTTGGACTGTTCCGGGCTGAATCGTCACATTTGCAATTGTTATTGGAGTGGCTCCCGAATTTACAACACGTATACGCCGGTTGTACGTGTCGCAAATATAGACATTCCCGGCGTTGTCTACAGCCACTCCGTACGGATTGCTAAACTCTGCGTTCAGAGCGGGACCACCGTCTCCAGTACTCCCGAATATTCCGTTTCCCGCAACAGTGGCGATATAGCCGGGTTGAATCGTTACATTTGCGATCGTGATCGGGCTGGAACCCATGTTTACTGTACGAATCGCGTTGTTATATGTGTCCGCGATATATACATTTCCATTTTTGTCAACGGCTACACCGTTCGGCGACAGAGACGCGGCAGTTGCTAGACCGTTGCCACTATAGGAGGATCCTCCCGTGCCAACAATGGTAGTAATCACTCCCGTCGTATCGACTTTTCGCACTCGGTAATTGTAGAGATCAACGAAATAGATGTTCCCTGCATTGTCGACTGCAACACTGGAAGGATTGTGAATTTGAGCATTGGTCGCTTGCCCGCCGTCTCCGGTAAATCCTGGGTTACCGTTGCCCGCGACTGTCGCGATGTTTCCGGGAGCAATCGTGACATTTGCAATGGTGACTGGAGTGGATCCCCTATTCACGACACGGATTCGGGAATTATTTGTGTCGGCAATATAGAGATTTCCCTGCTTATCGACCGCGAGGCCGAAAGGGCCATTCACCGTGGAGGTACTGGCGGTGGCACCGTCACCTCCATATCCTGGGCTGCCATTTCCCGCGACGGTCTGTATGAGTTGGGCATACGTGCGCGAGCTACCTAACACGCAGACTAAAATCCAGAGAATTATTTGAAACACTGGATATCGGCGTTGCTGGTTCGTAAAGGCGTGCATCCGGGTTTATTGAAAAAACAATCCGTTCAACACGGCATTAAGCCCACCGATAGAAGTAAATTTTAAAATGACATGGCCCTTGAGATTCCAGACGAGATATTGCGGAATAGTCGAGAACGACGAAACTGTACGAGTATCGAGCACAATGCCGGTTTGAGCATCCAGCACGTCGATCCTTTCGCTGCGGCTTTGATTGTCCCAATCCAGGAAGTAAAGTGCGACCTGATGAGAGCTGCCATCGGTGAGGTTTACATCGACGCTAAAGGTTGTACCGGAATACCAAGTAGCCGCAATGCGGTCGCTCGGATTGGAAGACTTTTGTAGTGCTCGGGTGTCGTTCGTTGAGGATGTCCAGGTCCAACTCAACTGGCCGGCAGGCGTTACGGAGGCGTAAGAGGGATAATGCGAGGTATCGTTGATTACGTTAAATCCGTCCGCTCCATAGACTCCTTGCCAGTTTCCTAATGTGCTTGTATCGGTTTTGACGAACAGAGCGGTATTGGTAGTTCCCGATCCGCCTCCGCCAAAGAACAAGCCGCTCAATACGGCGTTGAGGGGCCCGGTGGAAGTAATTTTCAGGACTAAGTGTCCTTTAAGATTCCAGACGAGATATTGCGGAGTGCTCGAGAACGACGAAACTGTACGGGTATCGAGCACAATGCCGGTTAGAGCATCCAGCACGTCGATCCTTTCGCTGCGTCCTTGATTGTCCCAATCCACGAAGTAGAGTGCGACCGGATGAGCATTACCATCGGTGAGGTTTACATCGACATTGAAGGTGGTAGAGGAATACCAGGTAGCCGCAATGCGGTCACTCGGATTTGAGAACTTTCGGAGGCCGCGAGTGTCAGAGGTAGAGGAAGCCCAGGTATAGGTTAACTGTCCGTTAGCAGTGACATTGGCGTAGGGAGGATCGTTCACAGTGTCGCTAATGATGTTGAAGCCGTCCGCACCATAGACTCCCTGCCAATTGCCTTTGGTAGAGGTGTCGCTATTCAGGAACTGAGCGGTGCTGGTAGCGCCACCGCCTGATGCGCCTCCTCCAAAAAACACTCCGCTCAGAACCGCGTTGAGGGCTCCAGTCGAAGTAACCTTGAGGACTAAGTGTCCTTTCAGATTCCAAGCGAGATATTGCGGAGTGCTAGAGAACGATGAAATCGTGCGAGTATCAAGAACCGTTCCGGTCTGTGCATCGAGAATATCGATTCGTTCCTTTCGACCCTGGTTGTCCCAATCCACAAAGTAAAGGGCTACTTGATGAGTGATTCCGTCGGTGAGATTCACATCCACAGTGAAGTTGGTTGCTGAATACCATGTAGTCGCAAGCCTATCACCTGGAACCGAAGGCTTTTGCAGACCCCGAATATCCGAGGTGGAGGAAGCCCAGGCGTACGCTAACTGACCGCTAGGAATTACCGTGGCGTACGAAGGGTACTGCACAATATCGCTGATCACGTTGAAGCCGTCGGCTCCATAGACTCCCTGCCAGCTACCCTTTGTAGTTGTATCGCTATTCAGGAACTGTGCAGTGCTCGTGGTACCTCCGCCCGATCCACCAGCTCCAAAAAACAAGCCATTCAAAATCGCATTGGAACTGCCAGTTGAGGTGATCTTAAAAACCACATGACCGGTAATGTTCCAAACGACATATTGCGGTGTGCTTGAGAAAGATGAGATGGTCCTGGTGTCCAGCACTGCATTGGTTTGCGCGTCAAGGACATCGATCCTCTCACTGCGGCCCAAATTGTCCCAATCGACACAATACAGAGCCAACTGATGAGTGATGCCGTCTATGAAGTTGACGTCCACGCTGAAATTGGAAGCGGAGTACCACGTAGCCGCAATGCGATCGCCTGAAATTGAAAATTTTTGCAATCCACGCGCGTCAGTTGTAGATGCCGCCCAAGTCCAAGTGCTTTGTCCGGTGGGCGTCACTACAGCATAAGAGGGGTACTGTACCGTGTCGTTGATCACGTTAAATCCATCGGCTCCATAACTTCCTTGCCAGTTGCCCCGGGTCGTTGTATCAATTTTTACGAATTGTGCAACGCTAGACATTCCGCTACTCCCTGCGCCACCGAAGAAAATCCCGTTCAAAACAGCATTAAGCCCACCAATTGATGTGACCTTGAAAATTACACGACCTGTGAGATTCCACACTAAGTACTGCGGAGTGCCGGAGAAAGAAGAAATGGAGCGAGTGTCCAGTACATTGCCGTTCTGCGCATCTAAGACATCGATCCGTTCTGATCGGTTCTGGTTGTCCCAATCTACGAAGTAGAGAGCGATTTGGTGAGAATTGCCGTCTGTGGGATTTACGTCGAAGCTAAAGTTCGTGGCCGAATACCATGTGCTCGCGATACGATCACTAGGAGTGGAAAATTTCTGCAAGCCGCGTGTATCAGTCGTTGAAGAAGCCCAAGTCCAGCTCGATTGCCCGGCGGGGGTTATCGTCGCATAGGTTGGATTTTTGACGCTGTCGCCGATGACATTGAATCCATCCGCTCCATATACACTCTGCCAATTTCCTCGTGTGGTAGTATCAGCCCTCAGAAATTGGACAGAATTTCCGGTATTGATTGCGCTTATCGTGTATGTGGCCGAACTGATCGGGCTATCAATCATCCCAGAGGCATACGCGATTGCAGTAAGAGTCGCGCTGGCGTTTACGGTAATTGGACCACTGTAGAGAACTCCAGAAAGTGCTGTGGGGTTGGTGCCATCCGTTGTGTAGCGAATGGATGCACCCTGAGTGGTCGTAGTTATCGAAACCTGCTGTGTTCCGCTGTAACTGCCTCCCGGGGTACTGAATGACGGTGCTGCAACTGGCACGGTAATCGTGTATGCACTAGAGTTAATCGCACTGTCTGTGAAGCCATTCGCGTATGCGATCGCTCGCAGTGTCAACGTGCTGCCAACATTGACAGGGCCACTATACAAAGTTCCTGAACTTTCAGTCGGATTACTACCATCGGTGGTATAGCGAATAGTGGTTCCAGGAGTGATGGTGCTGATCGTGACCTGTTGAGCCGAGCCATAAGTCCCGGCAGGAGGATTAAAAGTCGGCGGCGCGGCCATTAGAGTATATGTCGCCGAGCTGATGCTGCTGTCTGTTCTTCCGGCGGCGTAAGCAATTGCGTTAATCGTTTCTGTCGCGCTGACCGTGAACGGTCCGGCATATAAATTCCCTACGGTTTCGCTCGGATTACTGCCATCGGTTGTATACCGAATCGATGCTCCGGATGTAGCTGAGCTCAGACTTACGGATTGAGGAGTGTTGTAGGTTCCCCCGGCGATGCTAAACGCCGGAGCCGCAACTGGTAGCGTGTAGACTGCCGAGCTGACCGCACTGTCCGTCATCCCGGTTGCATATGCGATCGCATTCACGGTAGCCGTGGTATTGATTGTGACTGGTCCGTTGTATAAAACCCCGGAAGTTGAAGTGGGAGTGCTGCCGTCCGTGGTATAGCGGACTGACGCTCCGAAGGTGGTTGTACTTATGGTGACTTGCTGGGGCGCGTTATAGGTTCCGGTTCCTGGACTGAAGGTCGGCGCAGCCACCTGGTTCAGAAATAGAGACGTTATTTCGCTACTGGACAGAGCTCGATTATAGATTCGTACGTCGTCCATCGCACCAGTGAAATAGGTGCCGATGAAAGTAAAAGGATTAAGTCCGAATTGAAGGATAGATGCAGCAGGTCCGGCGACCGATACGACAGAGAAGCTCGAACTAAGTGCGCCGTCTATATAAAAATTTACACTGATGCCGAGCTTGATCACTACCGCAACGTGATGCCAATTACCATCGTTAATTTTAGTTTTATCAGTATATAAACTATTGGGCGATACGCAATTGGCGCCGCCGAATTGTAATTCGACTACTCCGGCGGGTGTGGTTCTCAGTAGGTAGCCGGAACCTTGTCCCCCAGCGGCGTATTTGCTGATAAGCGCTTCCGTTCGGCTCGAATTCGTGGTCTGAACCCAAACGGAAAGGCTCAAGTCGCTCATGAGGTCATACAATTGTTGCGAGGTTAAATTATTCGTATTTCGGACGAGGCTAGAAGTACCGTTGTATGCCAGCGCCTGCCCTATCTTTCCAGACACAAAGGTCGTGGAATCCGCCGTGGCGTTCAAATTATTCCCCGACTGATCGAGCAGCGTCGCCCCATTTACGAAGTTTGTGTCAAAACTCCAATAGCCAACCAGACCGGCGGCAGGTCCCCCGCTGAGATTGTCCACCGTGATGGTGATCGAAGAAGTGGTCTGATTGCCAATTGTATCCGTCGCAATGACACTGATCTGATGAGAAGTGTTCGTGAGTGTGGTGGTTGAGAGGGAAGCGGAATAGGGGGAGTTGGTATCGGTCGCGAGAGACACGCCATCGACCAAAAATTGCACGCTTGCGATTCCGAGATTGCTGGAAGCATTCGCGGCAATTGAAATTCCTCCGGATACAATCTGTCCATTGGCTGGGCTGGTAATCGACAACGTCGGCGGAGTATTGACCACGGTGAACGAAGCGGATGCGACTGCACTAGAGTTCAATCCGGGAGCGTAGGCGACGGCTTTGAGGGTCGCACTGGTAGCGAGGTGAATAGGCCCTGTATACGCAGACGATAAAGTGGTGGGCGTGGTGCCATCGAGCGTGTAATAGGTCGTGGCCCCGACTGTTCTCGTCAAGATCGTAATCGAGCTCGAGCTGGAAACCGTACCGCCCACTGGGTAAATCTCGGGAGTACTGACGGCGCTAGGATAACCGGTGATTCCAACCGTATCGGTCGGCCCTGTGAAGCCCGGCCCGTTAGCAGCTACATAGCCGTTGCTTGCTCCAGATGCACTTGAGGATACCCAGAAAGAATATAGTTCTCCATTTGTGAGAGTAAATTGGAATTTTATCGGCTGGTTGGCGAAACCGGAAAGATCACTTAATCCATTCCAACTAACCTGCTGTAGGGTCTTGTCCACGTTCAGAGGTAATGATGTTGCGAGGACTTGATTTGTGGTCGCATTCAACACCTGCACTTGCAGCGAACCCTGGGGATCTTTGACATTTACGAAGAGATATTTTCCTGAGAATTGAACGGACCGAGTCACGAGGGTACCCGGATTAGATCCGGCGTTCATGGAATAGAATCCATCACGGCGAAGGGTTGCAAGGCCAGTGGTCGCGGGCACACCGTCGCTAGGGTCGTTATGCGTGGTTGTTCGCCCACTGAAGTAAAACCACAACTCGTCACCGACAATCATGAAGCACCCGCCTGCCGATTGGGTGTTTCCCATATTCCAGGTCCCTGGAATATTCGATGCGGCGATAAAAGCGCCATTGGGCCCAGGGCCGCTGCCGCGTGTGGGGCGCACCCACTGAAAACCGTCTCGACTGAAACCTACGCCGAGCTCAACGATATCCGGGCCTGGCAAGTTGTTGGGATTGTCCTCGTCACCACCGGGCTGCAGCCAGCTAAACAACCCCACCATGACGCTTTCATATCCAACGGCGTCAAGATTATAAAGATGAGGAAATGTTCCGCCTGTATAGTAGGGAGGGTCATGATCATCTGGGCCAGTCCAAAAGCTCGAAGAGAAGTTCTGAGGCTCTGCCGGATTCCAGTGCATTAAATCGGGACTCTCCGTGTAATTACGAAGACGGGTCAAATAGGCAGATCGATTGGGTGTGGCGGGAACAGTCGTGTAGTTCTTCAGACTGTCCACCCAAACCTTCCGAAAAGGATTCCAGAAAAGAGTGGTTCGGTCGTATACGAGAGAGATTGGATATTGACTTTGGCTTCCCTGAGTCCAATGAATGCCGTCCGGAGAGAAAAAGACTAAAATCGCATTTCCATTGGGAATTACGTTGAAGGCTTTGTATTTACGGCTTGGATCTGGATCTTCTAAGTCCATCCAGACAACAAGACCGCTGGTGAGAACCTCGGCTTTATTCGGGACAATCGCGCCAGGAATATTTGGACGGATCCAATTCTTTCCGTCTGTCGAATATTCGTAACAGACGCCAGCGTAGGGACTGTCGCCGCAGAATAGCCAGGCTTTGAAAAGCTGGTCTTGCGGATCGAACCACATACCTCCACTGAACGGCATCAAGAATCCAAAATCGCTCGGGCCGGGAGTAATAATCGGGTTGAGTGGATACATCACTGGCTGATGCTGGGTGCGTGTCAGCGTAGTTTGTTGAATGAGAAAATCATCGACGAATAACTGGCGTCCAAGGTCGATCGGAATTACTGCAGGCGGATTCGTTATATACGTGGGAAGGGAATAAGCTTGCGAGGGAGTTAAAACTGGGGGCCACTGCTGAGGCAGTACAATTCCGTTATATAAGGTCTGCCCGCCGGACTGGGCTACAGCGCTGACGGTGAACACCAATGCGGACAAAACACATAGGACAACACTCGAGCGAGGCAGAGAAATTGTTCTCGATGAACACAAAATAATTGTCTAGCCTCCTTGCGAGTCAGCGGGGTCAGAAAGACCTGATACTCGTTGCCTCAGATCAATAAGGCAATCCTCGTAATACACTCTTAGATCTCAAATATACCGCCACTCACCGTTATTTCGATGTAAAAAAAACGAGAAAAAGAATACTCGCGTACTAGTACCAGATCAGTCCCATTCGATGAAATGCGACTGTAATGAAAAAATATTTTAGTAAGGAAAAGACGGAGTAATTAGCGGAGGAAACTCACGAAGGATCTAGGAGAGAGACACACTTCTAGCGGATGAATGTAGGGGGGAAGTAATTTGGAGGTTACATGCGTTGATCTAAGTTATCGCTTCGTTCTTCGTGCTTTAATTCCGGAACGACTGTAGCCATCTTTTGGACGATCTGACTTTTGGATATTCCGGGCTGAATCGTCGAATCGCGAATGATTGCACTGATATCTTTCACAAAGTTGTTGAGAGCCTGTGAATCAGCCGGTTCATAGGGGACGGCGAGCAGACTGGACATTCCAAACTCGGCGATTCTTTCGCGGTCGCCGACGAACTCCTCGTAGGGCTTTTCGCCAGTTGTATCCAATTTTGTGAGCAAGAGTGGATAGCGTCTTTGCTTAACGTCGTCATCCATCCCGGCCCGAGCTTCTGATTCTGTCGTGTAACAGTGCGGTTCAAAACCATGGAACCGGAGGAAATTTCCTGCGATTTCGTCGAGCAGTCTCAAATCGTGTTGTGCGTCCATGCGTGGAACGGCAACATGGTTATCAGGGGCGCAAACCGCGGCAAGAATACAAATCTCGGCTGACTCGCGAAGAGAAACAAAGAATCGGCGTGTTTCACGTGGGCACGCGAGAGGCTGCCGTTTGTCGAGCCGTTTGACGAAACTCGCTAGTAGACTTCCTTCGGAAAACGCAACGTTCGCGAATCTAGAAGAAGCTCGTCTTGCGTTTGCCGCGTCCGAGAACATGACGTGTTCCATGAGACGCTTGCTTGCGCCCATTAAATTTACAGGATTCGCAGCCTTGTCGGTAGAAATACTGAAGTATGCAGTGTTCGGCTGAGTTATGCGGAGCCACTGCAAGAAACGAGCTGGTTTGATTACGTTGGTATCCAGCATTTGCAGTAATGACCATGCATCTTTTTCCGAACGGACATGCTTAAGCGCGGCGAAATTCAAGACAAGATCGTAAAAAGTTTGATAATCGAGGAACCGCCGCATGATCTCCGAGCCGAAGTCGATCGGTAGCGTTCGAAAATCACGGACGCTTAGACCTTGTTCACGGCTTCGTAGATCCCGGACCAACTCGGCCAGATTGTTCTCATTCTGATCAACGACGTGCATCGCATCGGGAGAGAAGTCGGCGAGAAGCTGAACCACTGACGAGCCGATGCTTCCCGCGCCTCCAATGACAAGCAGGCGTCGGCCACGGATCGCATTTTCGATTTCCGCTTGCCGGGCCTCCCAGTCCTCGCGAAAAAGATCTGAGTCTCTCCCCGTAGCGATCTGAGCCAAAGTCACGGCGGGTGATTCTTCGATGCTCATTCGTGTCACGATTGAGCTCTTTCCAAAATTCCAGCGAGATCCGCCATGGTTTTTCGGCTATCGGCTCGTTTGAGAATGGTCTCGCGATTTAGTATTCGTGCACGGGCTCGCCAATCCGCGTCGCGAATCGCTTGTGCGAGGGTTTCACCGTATTTAGCTGGGTCATTCAAAGGAACGAGCATTCCATTACTGTTGTCTTTCTCAATCCATTCCCGATTCGCAGGAATATCGGATATTACAGGAAATAAGCCACAAGAAAAAGCTTCCAGCAGCGAGATGGATGTGCCATCGTACGTGGACGCAGTCGTATAAATGTGAGACCGTTGCAGGGTGCTCACGAGCGCCTCATCGGTGACACCATTCAGGAACTCGACCTTCCGCCGCAGGTCAGGGCTCAGATGGGAGTCAGCAAAACGCTTCGTCTCTTCAAGGAGTCCTCCTGTAGACGTAAATATCAGACGAAAATCTGGAACATCCGCCGGCATCTTCGCGAGAGCCTCAATGATGTAGGCGTTGTTGTAGCACTGCAGGAATCCACGCGTGCAGACGATGATGACGGGACCTGCGGGCGGTGTACCCGGCGTGAATTTATTTGGATCGACGCCATAATACAGAGGCACCACTCGAGCATCCGGCGCGAATTCCTTGGCGCAATCGCCAAAATAGTATCCATTTGCGAATACCACGGACGCTCTCGACATCGCGTGTCTGCTTACAGCCCTTTCAACGCCGGAAACTCGGAGAATGTCGCCGCCACCGACAAACACGGCATAAGGTCTGATTCCGCTCAAATACGCAATTGTTGCAAATCCACTGCCCCAAAGAGTGAGCAAAACGTCGGCTTTAATCTGTCGGAAAATAGCTGCCAGCCTTGGAGCATAAAATATGTATCGAAGCTTTGAGATGCTCTTGCCAGGAATCAAATGAATTCCTGCCACAATTTCCCGAAACTTCTTAATTGCGGGTGTGTGAATATCATCGCGTCCGCGGAGATAATTCCCCTCTACTTCACGCTCGAAATCGATAGCGTGAATTTCATGACCGAGCCCAGCTAGACGAATGGCCGCTTCACGAGACCAAGTGTTCGCGAGCGGCATTAAGATAGCAATACGCATGACAGATTAAGATGACATCGCCGCGTTCCAAATGGCGGCGAGAGAACTTTCTAAGCTAATCGTCGGATGATAACCGATCGCTTTACGTGCCTTTTCGAAGCTTCCATATACACAGGATGCGGACGATCGGGCTAATGACGAATCGGTTTCAAACCGAATCGGACGCGGAGAATGCGAAACTAACATTTCCGCCGCTTCGCGGATCGAGTGGGCTTGACCGGAGCAGATATTGAATACCTCACCCCAAGCATCCGCTTTGAGAAGAGCGACATAAGCTCGCACCACATCTTCCACAGCGACGAAATCGCGTTTACTAGAGAGATCGCCGGTTTTTACTACGGGATCCTCTGAAGCCGCGAGGGCTTCTTTCGCGCGATGAGCGATCGCGCCAATGACCAGGTCGCGCGGCATTCCAGGTCCAATAATATTAAAAGGACGTGCGACAACCACCTTTAGCCCAAACGCACGCGCATATTCTTGGGCAGCCAAGGTCGCCGCGAATTTGGAGACCCCGTATGCGCCTTCTGGATGGCAAACGTGGTCTTCCGTAACTGGTAAGTCGGTTTCAGAAATCCGTCCATATTCGGCGGCCGAACCTGCGACTAGTACACGGCATTCAGGCATGTGACGCCGTACTGAATCGAGTATGTGCAAAGTGCCTGATGTGTTCACTTCGAAAGCTCGCAAGGGCGGGGAATCGACAGCGGACTTAGAGGAGCCGCCAGATGTTCCAGCCAGGTGAAAAATCATCTCGGGCTGCAAAGTCTGAATCATTTGCGAAGTTCCGGACGACTCAGAAACATCCATCTGCGAGTAACTGTAAAGAGATAAATTCTCAGGCGCGGATATTGCAACATCAGCGCCGGCTACGCAGTAATCTTTCTCAGTTGAAAGCAGAGCCGCGAGATGTTTTCCGCAGAACCCGCTAACGCCTGTAATCAGGACTCGAGTCAACCGCTCACTACCTTCGCCCGAAGGAAACGCGATGGATCCGCAACGAAATCCACACTGGCTTGTTGGTAATCGTCAAAGCGGCCAATGTCTTGCCAATAGCAGTCGGTCTCGTAACACAGGACCGGGTGGCCGGCGTTGTGCATGGCGCGCATTAAATCGGGCATATCGAATCGCCCGGTCTTCGGAATAAAATCGAGACAATTCCGCGAAAGCGCATTGATGCCCATGCTAACGGAATAGCTTAGTGTCGGTTTCTCCTGATATTGATCGAGTCGTCCGTCACGCGTTGTAGTAACGACGCCATAGTCAATATGAACTTGGCGTTTGTGAACCGCGATTGTACCCCAGGCCCGATTTTTCAGATGACACTTGAGAAAATCTTCGTAATCTAGAGTGGTCAAAAGATCCCCGTTTAACACGATGAAATTTTCGTCTAAATCTTCGATCAAACGGAGAGGGCCGGCTGTTCCGAGTGGCTCATCTTCGATCAACCAATCGATGGTGACATCGCGGCGTGCTCCATTGCCGATGTACGCCTTAAATAACGGTGCCATATGGCCGAGTGTGAGTACGATCCGGTTGACCCCGGCGCCTGTTAATTGCTTGATCAAGATCTCCAGAATCGGATGATCGCCGACCGGCAATAGCGGTTTAGGAATTGTAATTGTAAATGGTTTAAGCCGGGTACCTTGTCCGCCGGCGAGAATCACTGCCATCATGGCTTTAGAATCCTTTTTATCGGAGAACTTTGTTAATGAGAGCCATCATTCTTCTGATCTGTGCGGGGATGCTTTCCGCAGCAGATTGGTATGTTTCCCCTACGGCAAATGCAAACGGCACTGGATCGATTGCTTCCCCGTGGAGTTTTTCGGTTGCGTTGTCCGGCGCCGCTGGGCACATCAAACCCGGAGATAAGATCTGGCTTCGCGGTGGAACTTATAAAGCGCCTGTTCCGGATGGGTTTCATTGCACTGTTGCCGGAGCGCTGAATAATCCGGTCATGTTTCGGAATTACAAAAACGAACGCGTCACTTTGGACGGTTATCACTCAGAAATAACTCTAACGATTACAGGGAGGGGAAACGTCTGGTTCTGGGGACTGGAAGTCATGGATTCGAATCCCACTCGGAGCATCAATCAGACAGGCGGCGCACACCCGAACGCTTATGGAATCGCGACCTATGCTCCCGATACGAAATTCATTAACAATGTGATCCACGATACTGCCGAAGGCATTTCCGCCTACGATGCCTCGGCCGACTCAGAATTTTACGGCAATCTTATTTATTACAACGGCTTCGTGGGTCCTGATCGAAACCACGGTCATGGTATCTACATGCAAAATTTAAGGGGCCAAAAAATAGTGACGGATAATATTGTGGGCGATAATTTCGATCAAGGTTTTCAGATTTATGGTTCCGGGAATGCCAATGTGATCGGCTTTCGCATCAGTGGTAATGCTAGTTATAACAACAGCTCGTATCCGCTACCGGCTCATTATCAATACAACTTCATTATTGCGGGTGGGGCAAATCGAAAAGATATTCAGTTTGACAGTAACTACTCTTTTCTGACCCCCGGTCCGGGCGGTGGGTACAACGTTTTCGGCTTCTACACTCCTGGCCAGGATCTGACCGTGACGAATTCTGTATTTGTCGGCGGCTACCCCGGCCCGACCGTCAGCATGCAAGAGGGCCCAGTGGAGTTTCGCGGGAACAGAATATATGTGATACCCGACGGATTGGATATGGTCCGTTTAGAAATGTTCAATCAGGCTAAGAATGCAAAACGGTCCGGTTGGATTTGGGATTCCAATCAATATTACGGCTTGAATCGATTTTTCTTAGGTACTACTGACGGCGACAAGCCTAACGGAGTCCAATTGGATTTCAATTCTTGGAAACGGAGCACCGGTTACGACCAAAACAGTGTCTTCAGTGAAGGACGGCCGACTGGAAAATGGGTTTACATCCGTCTAAATCGTTATGAAGCGAAGCGCGCCAATATTATTGTCTATAACTGGGATGCTTCAGATACCGTTCCGGTCGATTTATCAAAAGTGCTCATGAAGGGCAGCTCTTACGTCATCCGCGACGCCGAGAATTTCTATGGCTCACCGGTCGCTCAAGGAGTCTACAACGGGGCGTCCGTCAACGTGCCGATGAAGAATTTACAAAAGGCTGCTCCTGTTGGTTATCCAGCTCCGGCACACACCGCTCCGCTTTTCGGAACGTTCGTCGTAATGTCCAACAATTAGTCGGTTGCTAGCAAACCCAAGCTGACCCACTGCCAAATGTAGAAGCTGTTATCGCTCTCGCCGCGGCAATACCCGGCCCATTCCTTTCGGACCGAGCACGCGTCGAGCCATTTTTCACCATATTGTTGCAGAGCGGACTCGATGCAGTCATTGGCCCATGGTTGCAAGGGTCCTCTGAGCCATTCTCTCTGCGGTGTTTGAAGCGGACGCTTTGGAGCTTCCGCAACCTCGAACGGAACCAATTGACGTGTGATCTCACGTAGCATCCACTTGTGCGTCCCGTTCATCAATTTGCGCTCCGACGGCTGACGGAACGCTAATTCGAACAAGCGGTGATCCAAAAAGGGCTCTCGTAATTCCATCGAAGTGCGCATCGAGATACGGTCATTGAAGCGCAGAGCACGGGGGATTTTTGTAAATCTTGTGTCCAGATATTGCCGGCTCCGAAGCGAATCGTTAAACGCTTGCGGGGGCTGGAACCGGACTGCTCTCTCTCGAAATTCCGGAGTTAAGCAATTGGGACGCAGAGGCTGGCTTTGCGTGCCCTGCACAGGAGCCTCTTCGGTTTTGACGGCAGTCTTCGCGTAGTAATCGTATCCAGCCCACTGCTCGTCCATGCCTTGGCCATCCATGACGACGATTACGCCTTCAGACCGAGCGCATTCGAAGAGCTTCGCGTATGCAAGGGTTGGCATTCCACCGAACGGTTCGCTTTGGTGGTGCTGAACGGACTGCGCAAGCGAGGGGACATCCTCCGGATTCAACCGGCAAACGACGCAGGGATGAGACGTATGAGCAAGCATTCGCTCGACCCAGGGAAGTTCGTCATATTTGGGATCCCCGGTGATGTAAGTGAACGCTTTTACGTTGCTATCTTCGCCTTGCGTCTTCCGGACGAGCGCCAGAAGAGCCGAGGAGTCAAGCCCGCCACTGATATTAATTCCGACCGGAACATCCGCTCGAAAACGCAGTTTGATGCTCTCGAGCAAGAGAGCGAGATACTCTTCACGAACGACGTCAGTCGGTCGGGAGTCGAAATCCGTGCCGACGTGCTGTGCCAAATCGTACCATCGTTTAATTTGAAGCTTCGAGTTCTCCCAGATCAGAGAGCTGCCTGCTGGAAGCGAAGAAATGTTCTTCCAGAACGTTTGCTCGGAGTGGTCGTGTAAACCATACGCAAGATAGGTTGCCCAGGCCGCATCGTTTTCGACGGCAGGAACACCCACCGCATGAAGAGTCCGAATTTCACTTGCGATGAGAAGAGTTCCGTCGTTCGACTCCGAATAGTAAAGAGGCTTCACGCCGAAGCGATCACGGCAAGCGAACAATCTACGCTTTGCATCATCCCAGATGAGGAACGCGAACATGCCGATAAACCGATCGACACACGCTTCTCCCCATCGCTCATAAGCGGCAAGGATAACTTCACTATCGGTTCGGCTTCGGAATGGATAATCGCTTAATTCGTTCCGCAGCTCCAGGTAATTGTAGATTTCGCCATTAAAGACTAGATGCAAATGGCCACGCGACATGGGCTGGTGGCCAGCCTCGGACAGATCGATGATGCTGAGGCGATTATGCGCCAGTCCAGCCGATGCGGATTCATCGATATATACTCCCTCATCGTCCGGACCGCGATGCCGCTGTGCACCAAGCATCGCTTCCAACCGGCGAGACGAAAGCCCCGGTCCGAATATTCCAGCAATCCCGCACATATTAGGAAATAAACGATCTAAACGTTAATCCAGCTCGAATGCCTTCTCGTAATTCTGGCGAAGGCTGGGGTTTTGGTTCTCTTTTACGAGGAAGCAATTCTCAACTGCTAGCGCTTCGATTTCTGTTCCCATAAAACAGCGGAAGGCATCTTCCGGTGTGCCGACGATCGGTTCACCGCGCACATTGAAGCTGGTATTTACAATTACCGGACAGCCCGTGAGTTCCTTGAACGATCGAATTAATTCGTAATATCGTGGATTGGTTTCTTCGTGAACGGTCTGAATGCGCGCCGAATAATCGACATGTGTTACAGCTGGGATTTCCGAGCGTGGAACATTCAATTTCTCGATCCCAAAAAGTTCTTGTTCTTCCGGAGTCATCTGACGCTGGCGGTCCTTAACAACATCGGCGACAAGAAGCATATAAGGACTATCGGAGTCGAGTTCAAACCAATCGGCCACATCTTCGCGAAGAACCGAAGGTGCGAACGGCCGGAAAGATTCCCGGTATTTCACTTTGAGGTTGAGAACGGATTGCATTTGCGGAGAGCGTGCATCGCCAAGGATTGATCGTCCACCAAGTGCGCGTGGGCCAAATTCCATGCGCCCTTGAAACCAGCCCAGAGCCTTGCCTGAGGCCAGAGCCTCCGAAGATTTCTGAATCAGGCAGCGGTCGTCCATGAGCTGGAACTTCGCTCCGACCGCTTGAAGGCGCTTCTGAACCTCTTCTTGCGAAAATTTCGGTCCAAGATATGCGCCCTGCATGCCGTCCATGTGGCCATTCAGATTTCGCGGCTGATGCTGGAACATGTGATAGCAGGCGAGAGCTGCTCCAAGAGCTCCCCCGGCGTCGCCCGCCGCGGGCTGGATCCATAATCGTTCGAATTTCCCGTCGCGAAGAATCTTTCCGTTGGCAACGCAGTTTAGCGCTACGCCCCCGGCCAAGCAAAGATTTTTTGCGCCGGTTTCCACCGCAAGCGATCGAGTCATCCGAAGCAGGATCTCATCGAGCGCGGCCTGAATCGATGCGGCGATATCCATGTGATGTTGCGTGAGCAGTTGTTCCGGAGCACGAGCCGGACCGCCAAACAGAGCATCAAACCGCGCATTCGTCATTTTGAGACCGGTGCAGTAGTCGAAATATTCGAGATTCAGGCGAAATGATCCGTCTGGTTTAAGATCGATGAGATGGTCGAAAATGAGCTTGGTAAATCGCGGCTGGCCATATGGCGCAAGGCCCATCAACTTATATTCGCCTGAATTTACTTTGAAACCCGTGTAGTAGGTGAATGCCGAGTACAACAATCCAAGCGAATGCGGGAAATTGATCTCTCGTTGAATTTCGAGTTGATTGCCGCGACCATAAGCTACCGAGGTGGTGGCCCATTCGCCGACTCCGTCCATCGTAAGAACCAATGCCTCTTCGAAGGGAGAAGGGAAGAACGCGCTGGCGGCGTGACTTAGATGGTGCTCGGTAAAGAGGAGTCGATTTTGCCAATCAAAATCGGCACCGTATTCTTTCAGTGCTTTTCGAAGTAGAGATTTCTGGAAGAGCTTTTCCCGCGCCCAAAGCGGGATGGCCATTTTGAAGGATTTGAATCCTTGGGGCGCGAGGGCGACATAGGTTTCGAGAAGGCGCTCGAATTTGAGGAATGGCTTATCGTAAAAAACTACGTAATCGAGATCCTCAAGCTTGGTTCGTCCTTCCGCAAGGCAGTATTCGACTGCGTTGTGCGGAAAGCGAGCGTCATGCTTCTTGCGGCTGAAGCGTTCTTCCTGAGCCGCGGCCACGATCTCACCATCGCGCACCAACGCGGCGGCACTATCGTGATAAAAAGCTGAAATTCCGAGAACCTGCATTTAGAAAAGTGTGTAAATAAACGGAGCGATTGCAGAGCTTTGCGCAAATACTAACAACGCGCCAATTACAAGAATCATGACCAGGATCGGCGCCAGCCAGAATCTCTTCCGCTGCCGCAAGAACGACCAGAATTCACCAATGAATGACATCTTCTAGATTTCCTCCCTAGAACTGGTTCGACATCGTCTCCGGAGCAGGTCCAGGAGGTTGCCGCAATTGCCAATAGGATTTAGCGTCCCGATTGAAGCCTAAATGGAGCAGATCTTTTCCACGAACCCGAGCAATAAACGCCATCGGCACCACCGCAACATAGAATAAGAGCCCCATCATGATGGGCGTAACGATCTTGTTGAGCAGAAGACTCAGCTTCATCCATAGCTCGTTCGGGTAACGGAGAAGACTCGGACGTACTGCTGTGACCGCGAGGAAGCACAAGCTCACGGCGATAGCCCACCAGCGAACGGGATTTCCATGTCGTAGGGGCAGAAGTCCCACTAGGCCGAAAAATACGGTGAAGACGATTCCGAAGGAACGATCGGATGGTCCTTGAACCTTATGATGGGTCGCAAAATCTTCGTGTGTACTCATTTTAGAGAAGTGATCTAAAAGCTAGATGAGGCTAGGGAAACTTTATACGAGAGTGCGGGCAAGCTTACGCTCTCCAGGTCACATTCGCCTGAAGCGCTTAGGTGCATTCAGAGTAGTATCCGAACGAATAGCTTGTCAAGACAACCTTAGATATCCGCTGGTACCACGGGGACCGGAACTATTTTCCTATGCTGCCGCGGGCCGAAGTGTCCCTTGGCCGCGCGTGCTCTTCTGATCTGAGTCAGCGAGGTTTCGATAATGCACCCAGTAAAACAGTAACTTTATGTATTCATTTTGGCAGCCAATGACGCCGTCCTCTTTGTGCCACCAGTTGTTCTCACCGTATTTCGGATTGGGCGTCGGACGCATAATGATTTTTGTGCCACTGCTATTCACAACTTTTCGGATGATCCATTTTGCTCGGCGTGAATGAAAGTCCGACGTCACGACAATGACTTTGTGAATACCATTTTGATTTGCATACGCCTTTAGGAGCTTCGCTTCGTCAAGGGTGCTGGTGACACCGCCCGGCATACTAAGTTCCACCAATCGATCGCCCGTGATTCCACCGGATTTCAGCACTTCTATACACAGGTCGGTTGTATTCGGCGTTAGATTGACAACATTCGTCATCGAGTTTTCTGCTTTAGCGATTACTACCCTTGGCGCTAAGCCCTGTTTGTAAAGCCGCACTGCTTCAAAGGGGCGTGTATTAGGATCTCCATTCAGCACATAAATGGCATCCGCGCGCTCAAGTGGATCCTTCACGACGAGAAAGCGTCCGATTTCGGAAAGCCAGATGGAACGGCCGAAATAAAGAACGCACGTTAGGAGCACCACCATGGATCCGGCTATCAGAATCTTGGTGGTTTTATTGCCTTTGCCTTGCATACCTCTTGAGGCGCACGCGGCGCCAGTCTTACGACTCTACCGCAGGTGCCGTCGCAAGTTCGGGCGATTGGGAAAGAAAGAAAGGTTTGTTCCTTCGGTGGAGAGAAACGATCTCTTTGACCGATTCAGCGACGTAGCGCACTTCCTCTTCTGTCATCGCGGGGTACAGCGGAAGAGATATCAGCCTCGGATATAATTCCAGAGCGCGAGGGCAGGAGCTTGGTTCCAAACCGGGCATGTGAGCGTAATAAGGATGCAAGGGGATCGGAATAAAATGAACGCTAGTTCCGATCCTCCTGGCCTTCAGTTCATTTATGAACGCATCGCGAGTGATCGAAAGCTCGCTGGTGTTTAGCCGCAACGCATAAAGGTGCCAGGCGCTGGTGGTCCCTTTCGGTGGGACGGGAACCTCGACTTCAGGCACGTCGCTAAATAGCCGGTTATAGAGATTCGCGAAGCAGGTACGCGTTTCAAGAAAGCGTTCCTGCTTACGCAATTGATGAATGCCAATGGCAGATTGAATGTCGCTTAAGTTGTATTTGAATCCGCCATCTACCACCTCGTAATACCAGCTTCCGCGCTCGGTATAACGGTTCCAGGCATCTTTGCTGATTCCATGGAGACAAAGAATTCGAAGCCGCTCAGCAAGGGAGGGATCATGGGTTGTAACCATGCCACCCTCACCCGTGGTCAAATTCTTGGTGGCATAAAAGCTGAATGCAACCGCATCGCTCTTGTCTTCGTGATTAGGATCAGCAGTTCCGATCAAGCGATTCCCGATACGAGTGCCGACTGCGTGTGCAGCATCTTCCACCACAGCCAATCCGAATCTCTTTGCGATATCCCAAATTGCTTTCATGTTGCAGGCATGCCCGGCCAAATGAACCGGAATGATTGCACGGGTTCGCTTTGTGATGCGTTTCTCGATTGATTCGGGATCGATATTACCGTCTTCGCCAATATCGGCAAGGACTGGAGTGGCTCCCACATGAATGATGCAATTTACAGTCGCACAGAATGTAAGAGGAGTGGTGATCACTTCATCGCCTGGACCGATTCCGAGGGCTGCTAGCGCCAGGTGCAATCCTGCTGTGCAGGAGTTCACGGCAAGCGCGTGCGGTGTTCGGACGTAAGCTGCGAACTCGCGCTCGAACTGCTCGGTACGCGGGCCGGAGGTCAACCAGCCTGATAAGAGCGTTTTTGTAACTTCGTCGATTTCCTCAGGTCCGATCGAGGGACGATGAAATGGGATGAAAAAAGAATCCACGATTACCTTCCGTTGAGCATTGACTTTCCGAGGTTGTATAGCCAGATTTGATCATCTGCTGTGAAACTCGATCCGGCAATGTACCCGAGTACTATGAGTTCCAAACTAGTTGAAGAATATTCCGCTCAGAACAGCGTTAAGGCCTCCGGTCGATGTAAACCTGAGAACGATGTGGCCCTTTAGGTTCCAGACGAGATACTGTGGGGTAGTTGAGAAGGAAGAGATTGTTTGACTATCCAACACAATGCCAGTCTGAGCATCGATAACGTCGATTCTCTCTTTGCGGCCCTGGTTATCCCAATCGACGCCATAGACGGCTAACTGATGAGGATTGCCGTCAGTCAAGTTCAGGTCGACACTGAAGCTGTTTTGGGCATACCAGGTGCCCGCGATGCGATCGCTGGGATTTGAGAACTTCTGTAGAGCTCTAGGGTCAGTAGTCGATGAAGCCCAAGTCCAACTCAGTTGGCCGGTGGGCGTCACTGTGGCATAGGACGGATTATGCACGGTGTCGTTGATTACATTGAAGCCGTCGGCTCCGTAGACGCCTTGCCAATTGCCTTGTGTGGTCGTATCAGTTTTAACGAATTGAGCAGTGCTAGTTGGGGTAACTCCTGACCCACCCGCCCCAAAGAATATTCCGCTCAGAACAGCATTGGGCCCTGAGAGAGCGGTGATTTTAATGATGGTGTGACCTTTCAGATTCCAAACCAAATACTGCGGAACGCCAGCGAATGACGACACCGTACGTGTGTCGAGAATCGCATTATTCTGTCCATCAAAAATGTCGATTCGTTCGCTACGACTTAGGTTGTCCCAATCCACACAATAGACGCCAACTTGGTGAGTATTCCCGTCCGTGAAATTTATGTCCACAGTGAATGAGGTTGACGAGTACCAAGTGGCGGCGATGCGATCACCTGGAATCGAAAACTTCTGCAAGCCTCGGGCATCGCCTGTTGAGGTCGCCCAAGACCACGCAGCCTGGCCATTAGGGGTGACCGTCGCATAAGAGGGATAGTTCACTGTGTCATTTATGACATTGAAGCCGTCAGCTCCATACGCACTTTGCCAATTACCTTGCGTGGTTGTGTCGGTCTTCACAAACTGGGCCGAATTTCCAGTCGGTCCGCTGTTAATCGTATAAGTAGCGGCAGCAATCGAGCTGTCGCTCATCCCGCTGGCATAAGCGATCGCTCGAACCGTCATAGAGCCACTGACCGTCACAGGTCCGTTGTAGAGAGTTCCAGCAGTTTCGCTAGGACTGCTGCCGTCTGTCGTGTAGCGGATCGAGGCTCCTGCTGTTGTCGAAGCGATGGTGACCTGTTGAGTTCCGCTATACGCTCCTCCAGTCGGAGTGAACGTTGGCGTAGCGACCGGAGGAGGCGTTGACCCTCCAGTGCCACCGCTCAGTAGAAATAATGTATTTACTTCAGAAGAAGACAGCGCTCGATTATAGATTCGTACATCATCCATACTGCCTGTGAAAAAGGTTCCAAAAAAACCGAATGAGTTCGAGCCAACCATTAAAGGTGTGGAATTGTCTCCATTCGCCAAACTATGGATCACGGTGGCGGAGCTGAAATTGCCGTCGACGTAAAACTTTACATCTTGTCCGATGGTGATTACCCCAACGATGTGATGCCACTGTCCGTCGTTGATCTTAGTTGTATCGACGGCCGTTGTGGTTCCGAAGCTAATATTCGATCCGCCGAGGAACATTTCTAAAAATCCGCCGGAATCAGTTCGGAAGAGGTATCCGGCGCCGCTCCCCGAAGCGCTGTACTTTGAAACGATCGCTTCCCATCGAGAGGTATTCGTGGTGTTGATCCACGCTGCTACTGTCACGCTATTGAAGAATTCTGTAGGCGACAGTGCGGGAGCAGAAATGTATTGTGTTGCACCATCAAAGCTTAGTCCCTGATTGAGTTTGCCGTTTACTTGCGAGGGATTGCCGAAAATCGTTCCGTTGTCGCCGTTTCCAGATGAATCGAGCGCCACAGATCCTGCATCATCTGAGGTATCGAGTGTGTAGTGAAGTGCGAGCCCGGCCGGAGGAGTCAAGGGCACAGTAAACGTTGTATGGCCTGAGATACTGTTCATGCTCGCGGAGATCGTGGCGTTGCCAACGGCAATAGCAGTTGCCAAGCCGGCACCGTTTATCGTGGCAGCCCCTGTATTGTCAGAGCTCCAGGTGACTTGGGTTGTAATGTTCTGCGCGCCACCGCCTTGGTAAGTTCCGGTCGCCGTAAGTTGCACGGTATTTCCTGCATAGGCTGAAGGATTTGCAGGAGTTACTGCAATGGACACAAGAGGCGGCGCAGTTAAAACCGTTGTTCCGGTAACCCCACTCAATTTCGCCGAAATGGTACTTGTTCCGGTTGCGATTGCTGTCGCTACACCATTGGCATCGATGGTTGCGACAGTTGTATTAGATGAGCTCCAGAGCGAGGGAGTGATCTGTTGAGAACCTCCGCCCTGGTAAGTGCCCATCGCCGTGAACGCCTGAGTTGAACCCGGAGTGACGGTCGGGTTGGCTGGAGAAAGTTGTATCGAGACTAAGGCCGGTACAGTAACGGTTGTCGATCCGATAACTCCATTTACGGTTGCCGAGATCGTTGCGCTTCCGGTGGATACGGCCGTTACAACTCCTGTGTTGCTGACCGATGCGATCGTTGAATCGGACGAGCTCCAGGTCACCTGAGAATTGATATTTTGTGTTGCGCCTCCCTGGAATGTTCCTGTTGCCGTGAACTGCTGTTTCGCTCCCGGGAGCATTGAAGGATTGCTGGGGGTGACTGCAATGGAATTTAAAGGAAGAGGATTGACCGCTGCCGATACAAAATTCTCAGCGAGAAATGTGTGAGTATATTGAACCCCACTCGAGGCGTCGATCAGGTGTCCCGGAGCCGCAGAGTAGTCCACTACGATAAGATCTCCTTCGCCATCGCGGTTATCTCCTGGTTCTCCGCAGCACGCGCTGATGAGCAGGTGGCCCTGCCCGTCCATAAGAGGCGTGCTCAGTTGAAAGAAGTTGGCGACTCCATTAATCGCCAAAATATGAAACTGTGATGTCTTAGGGTCGTACTGACCTACTGTATTCCCACCGACAGCAAAGATATCACTGGTAAAAGGATCAAAGCGCACGCGATGACTGCCGAATGCACCCGTGAATAAACGGTGAGTGGTGAATTTGGAACCGTCGAATGTGACCACTCCAAAATTTCCAGCATTGCTCGTTACAGTGCCACTGGCATAATACGCGACACCGTTAGCATCGAACGCGATGCTATCTACGTCGATGTCGTCTCCGGTCACCGGGTAATCAGTTCCAGTAGCGAGCGCAGGAGATAACGGAAAAATTGTGATGTAGTCGTGCCCAAACTCTTTCTCTGTACCAATCAATACTCCGGCTGGGAAACCACTGTTGGTTCCGTTCGGAGGCACAACCACAAGGTCATAGGTTGTGCTGATTGGCTCGGACATAGAAACGATGAAAGGATTAGCTTCTGCGCCGCTTTGAGTCACTTGATTTACCGTGCCGGCAACGCCTGGCACGCCACCGCTCGCGATGAGCAGATTGCCGTTATATGGATTGACAACGATGCCATCATCCCCAGTGAAGTTTGGATCTAATGCGCTCGACGTAAGCACAACGTTTCCACTAAAGCTGATCGTGTTCGTTGCGGAGCTGTAATGAACATTTACGAAGCTAACGGTCGGAACTGTATTCTGAAACCCGTACTGCGTATAAAAAATAGGAAGATTCATATCGCTTGCGTGAGCTTGTGAGCATCCGAAAGCGGTCGCGAGCAAGCATCCCATCCAGTAGATCCGATTGCGCCAATTGTTTTTTGCCTTCATCATCTATGCCTTATTTGTGTGTGATAATTTTTCTTCAAGCCTGTGAAACAGCAGAGAGCTCCGATCTCTCTTCAGGATTACTAAGTTCCTGATTTTGTAAGCGAAATGTATTCGGTGTAGGGTATCCGCCTAACCGAGAGCATACGTTTAGGCAGAGGAGTCTTAAGTAGACTTCGTATGCTCTGCATCGACGTGTTCTATAGAGTTTGGGGTACCTTCCTCCGATGAGTACTGATGAGATCTTAACGCGAGAGAAACGCTGTTCATAGGAGAAACAAACGCAGTGAAAGTACTAAGAGTTATAGACATACCTAGAGTTTCCACTGTCATGCTGGCAATCGCTCTTCTGGGGAGCGCTGCTTTTGGGGCGGATCACTTCGTATCTCCCAGCGGTAGCAGCAGCGGGGACGGATCGATCAATAATCCCTGGGATTTGGCGACCGCGCTGGCTCAGCCTTCGTCGGTACAACCCGGTGATACGATCTGGTTGCGTGGTGGCGTTTATCGCGCCCCTAACTCTAACGGATTTTCCTCGAAGTTGACAGGAACTGCTGCGAGCCCGATCATTGTTCGAAATTACAACGGGGAACGGGCAACACTCGACGGTCGTGGCACCGAAAATACTCTTTACATTGGTGGCAGCTATACGTGGTACTGGGGTCTTGAGATCATGGATTCCAATACAAATCGCACACCGAGCGGCTGTACGGCAACTATCGGCTATTCGCCCCATCCCAGCGCTTGGGGCGTAGCGACTTACGGTCCTAATAACAAATTCATTAATATGGTGGCGCACGATACCGCTCAAGGTTTCAGCGCTTACGCCACTTCTCCTGATAACGAATTCATAGGAAATCTCAGCTACTATAACGGGAACCTTCCCTATCCCTCTTGCCCGGGCGGCGATCGTAATCATGGGCACGGCATGTACATGCAAAACTTGAGTGGTCTTAAGATCGTGCAAGACAATATCGTCGGCGATAACGCCGACGAAGGTCTCCAGATTTACGGCAGCGGGAACGCTTCCGTACAGGGCTTTCGAATCTCGGGTAATGCATTCTACAACACATCGTCCTGGCCTTTCCCATATTTCCAATACAACATGCTGATAGCGGGTGGCTACATCCGAAAGGACATTCAGGTTCAGAACAACTACAGCTATTTCACGCCCTCCTATGATTACGGCTTTGTAAATTTTGGCCAATATACCCCCGGTCAGGACATTTCCGTGCAGAACAATGTTTTTGTCGGTGGGTACACAGGTGTTTCCATGTACGATCAGGGCGGTCCGGTAAATTTCACCGGAAACAAGGTTTACATAAGACCATCCGCCTACGAAGAAATCATTCTTCAGCTTGGCAGCGGGCAGACCCTTAGCTCGTACACCTGGGACAACAATCAATATTACGGACGTAACTTTTACAATATTTTTTCCAACTACGATTTCAGCGGTTGGAAGAGCGCAACAGGATTTGATACGAACAGTACGTTTGACATAAACGCGCCGACCGGGAAATGGATTTATGTTCGCCCGAACAAGTACGAATCGAAACGTGCGAACGTCATCATTTATAACTGGGATCTGAGCTCCCAAGTCGCCGTTGACCTGTCGGGTGTTCTCAGCCCTGGAGATCCATTCGTTGTCCAAGATGCGCAAAATTTCTACGGACCGCCCGTTGCGAGCGGTATTTATAGCGGCAGCCCGGTAAATATTCCGATGACCGGCTTGACGAAAGCGACGCCGATCGGATTTACTGCTCCCGCTCATACGGCTCCACAATTTGGAACATTCGTGGTGATGTCTTCTAATAGCGGGACGTTGCCCACCCAGCCACCCGCAGACACTACAGCGCCTAATGTTTCGATCAGTGCGCCGAGTAACGGATCGACCGTATCTGGAACCATTTCTGTTTCGGCGACCGCATCGGACAACATTGGTGTCGTAGGTGTGCAATTCCAGGTCAACGGATCTGCGATTGGAAATGAAGTGACGAACGCGCCCTATACCGTTTCTTGGAATACCGCAAATGTTGCGAATGGTGCCTATACTGTTTCCGCAATCGCTCGGGATGCAGCTGGGAACAAAACCACTGTTTCCGCGAGTGTGACTGTCAGCAATACGGTCTCGACCCCGCCAAGTTCGACCGGAAGTTTCACTCCGATTCGTGTTCATGGTGGCGGAGCGCAATATACGGATTCGCAAGGAACAGTTTGGTCTGCTGATTTCGGGTCTTCGGGTTCGTCCGGTACCTTCTCTACTGGCCATGCGATTTCTAACACGACGTCGCCTGGTCTCTATCAAACTGAGCGATATGGTGGGAACTCGTTCCAATACAGCTTTGCTGTTCCCAATGGGACGTATACGGTGAACCTGAAATTCGCCGAGATCTATGTGGCTGGAATTGGCCAGCGAATCTTCAACGTCTTTATTAACGGCCAATCCGTACTCTCAAACTTCGATATCGTTGCGCAAGCAGGTGGCGCCGACGTGGCGCTCGATAAATCGTTTACGACGAACGTCACGAACGGTCAGATCAACATACAGTTTGGTGCTGTTGTTAATAACGCGAAAATTGATGGAATTGAAATCCTTCAGGCTGGCACAGGATCTTCGCCAAGTCCCGCTCCCTCAAGTGGTGGTTCGATTACTGCGGGGAGCCCGGGAAATTCGGCTCAATTCATTAAGACTGATACAACGACGCAAGGAAGCTGGAGAAATGTTTACGGAAATGATGGATTTAATGTTGTGAACGATACGACCAAATATCCTTCATACGCTACCGTGACGACCAGTGGGCAACTCTTCTGGACCTGGGCTGCTTCGAGCTCGGACGTCCGTTCGCTCCAGAAGTTTTCGAATCCTAACGACAGAATTGCAGCGACTTGGTACTCCGCGACAAGCTTCAATATCGATGTGAACCTAACGGACGGTAATGCTCATCAAGTCGCGATCTATTGTTTTGATTGGGATAGCCGAAACAGAGCGGAACGGATCGACATCGTGGACGCTCAGAGCGGAGCGGTGCTCGATAGCCGCGACGTTTCTTCGTTCGCTAGCACGCCTCAATATCTTGTTTGGAATCTGAAAGGACATGTAACGATTAGGGTTACGGTGACCGCCGGAATTAACGCAGTCGTCAGTGGCATTTTCTTCGGGAATACAACTGCTCAGTTCGTAAAGACCGATACAACAACCCAGGGAAATTGGAGAGGTGTTTACGGGTCAGACGGATTCAATGTAGTGAGTGATACCGTCAATTACCCGTCTTATGCAGCTGTTACGCCTAATGGACAACTTTCGTGGACTTGGGCATCCTCTACAGCCGATCCTCGCGGCCTTCAGAAGAATGCCTCATCAAGCGATCGCATCGCCGCAACATGGTACTCGGGTTCGAATATTGGTGACAATTTCAGTATCGATTTAGATTTAAGAGATGGCAACACGCATCAAATTGCTGTCTATTGCGTTGATTGGGACAGCCTCAACCGGTCTGAAAGGATCGATATTGTTGATGCCGCAAGCGGGATTGTCCTTGATACTCGAAATGTGTCCAATTTCGCTGGGTCTCCTCAATATCTGGTCTGGAATCTAACAGGGCATGTCATCATCAAAACAACCCTGGCAGGAGGACGCAACGCAGTAATCAGCGGAATCTTCTTTCGATAGTTGAGCGGTGGGCGCGAGCTCATCTCGCGCCTACATCTTTATTGAGATCTGAACTGCACTCCTAAAGCAATCAATCGATCGAAGCAGAAGGAGTGCCGACAAAATTCCATTTGCCCCACGCAAATTGTTCATGTACGGTGTGAAACCGAGCGTCGGCTAAGTTTGTGATTGTTTTCGGTTCACTTAACCATCGCTCATAGGTAACGCGTTCATATTCGGTCATCGTCGCAAAAGCATCCAATTTATTTGACAATGACCGGAAGAGCGAATTTTCGCTGACCCAGTGGACCATTTTTAGAAAGGGAGTAAGCCACGGTTCCACAAATACAACTCGTCCGCTGGCCTTAAGTACGCGTTGTATTTCGGCAAACGTCTGCTCTAGATCGTGGGGGAGATCTGGAAGATGATGAAGGCCGCCTTGTACGATTACGACATCCTTACTTGCATTAGCAAAGGGTAAATGACGACAGTCGGCTACATAGCATTGCGCGGGACCATCGTAGTGAGAAATTAGACGAGGAGATAGATCAACACCCTCGAGATCCAAAAAGCCGAGTCGCGTTAGAGCATGTAAGCCATTTCCTCTTCCACAGAAGAGCTCGACGATATTCGCCGATCGAGGCCAATCGGCCTGGCCTAGCCTCTGTAAGCGAGACATAAACTTATGAATTTCTTCCTCAGGAGTCTCAAATCGTAAATAGGCAGCTTCCCACTGATTGATTGTGGATTCGATTGAGCTATTGGTATCCGAAGTATCTAAGTATTTAGACTTTGTCATCGGCGGGTTTTGTCGCCTCCTGGACTTTTTGTTCAATACGCCTTTCGGGTATGTGCGGACATTGATCACCTCTTTTGCAATTACGATAAAATTCTCACTAGATTTGCAGAGGCGCTTAAACGCAATGATCTTTTATGGCCAAATAGTGCGTCTTTATTAAGAATGGGCAACCAATGCCTTGGTGGGAATCCCATAGGTTTCCATGATCCGTTCTGATTGTAGATACCGGAGGCGTTCGTAAACAAGATTCAGAATATAGTCGATGGCACGTGTTACCGCAAGAATCAGCGCAGTCGAACATAAGAATGACATGGCAATGAATCTGGACCAGTGCTCGTATGTAGCTCCAGTGCGGACGAGTTCGAGAAAGCTGGGAATAACTAACCATATACCAGCTCCGCTAAGTGCAAGGGGTACTGTCCAGAACCATCCACTAGAAAAGAAGCGCTCCAGGCGATCAGAAAGGGAGCGCCGTCCAGCTTTCATTGAAAGCGAGATCTTTACCATCCGGTTTGTAGTGTAACTTGCACAAAACAACAAGCAGGCGCTAGTTCCGATCAAATGGCTTACCACGAAGCGGTAGATCATCCATTCCGTCACCGAGTGATGCGTCAAATAATATGCTGTTGGCATCGCAATCAAACCGATTGCGATCACTAAAAACATTAATCCGATTAGCCCCAAAGGCCGGGAAGGTCTATATAGAAAAGCAGCTTCTGCGATAACGGCTAAAAAGCGAAAACCATCCTTGATAACTCTCAGCTTTGACTCACCCTCACGCTCGCGATAAGGCATTTGAATTTCGACGATCTTTAAATCGCGGCTCAGAAGGGCACGAGCGCTCATCGCCGGTGTGAAGTGGAGACCGTCAGGCAATGGAAATAACATTGGCACACTGCGTCGGCGCACAACTCGCATTCCGCTCGCCGTATCTCTTACTCGGGTCGATGAGACCATTGTTAGAATAGATGCGAAAGCAAAGTTTCCCACTCGTCGGATGAGAGGCATTTGGCTGTTCTCATTCAATCTACAGCCGAGCACGACATCGGCTTGTTCGTTTTCGAGCGTTCGACAAAGGTCCGCGAAAAATGTCGGATTACATGTGCCATCGGCATCTAAAAATCCGAGTAGATCGGCGTCGGAACGTGCCCATGCTTCTTTTATCGCAGCTCCGTAGCCCCGATTCTTCGGAAATACGATAAGGTTAATATCGTGAAACTGGGAAGCGCGCTCGACAGTACGGTCGGTTGATCCATCACTTACGACAGTAATATCGACTTCAGTTACTGTTGAATTTGCGATAATGTAATTTTTTGCCGCCAGCGATCGATGAATAATACTTTCGATGCTATCTTCCTCGTTCAAAGCAGGGATTGCAATCAGAAGTTTCATAAGATAGTTCCTATTTAAAAACCAAAAAATACCGCTTCAACGAACCCGTTTGTAAAGCAACCACGATCGAGACTCGCCATCAAGTGTATAGTAATGCTTAAGAATCGGCTTGAAAAGTTGTTGTAGCCTGCCGATCGAAGCTGATTGTTTCGGCACCATAATTGTGGTGGCGTCTCCAATCAAATTGGCATCCGAAGGCCGGAACTGGTTGGTAAGTAGATAACCGTATGCTAGAACGCTCGATCCGCCGTTCACTGGTTTCCGACCAAGAAGATAAGGAAAGGGATCAAATAAATCAATAGCAAGGACACTATCCGCATCTGTAGTATTTTTACGAAGAAGGGCGAGCCCGTCGTTGACATAGTCCACGTACTGCCTTCCGTTATTTGAAGTCGGCTGTTCGATATCGTGAAAATATACATGTGAAAAACGAGGTGAATCGATCTGGTAAGCGTCGGCCGTCTGATTTTTTTCGATACAAGCATAGATTAAGCTCGCCGCATCGCGCAATGGTAAATGGAACGCCAATAAGGAAGCGAGCACCGCCAAAGTGGCGCCGAAAGGAAGAAAGCTTATCCGAGCCTGTCCAGATAGCCCCTGAAAGTGTTCGATGACCTCGTTAAGAATAATAACTGCAAACAATCCGCACATCGGCAATGCCGGTTTTTGCGTATTTGCCGTACCGAGAGCGAGATCGATAACGATGACGCCGATCCCGAGCCAAAGAAGCCTGCTTTGGAGAATCATTCCAGTACGCCGCCACAGCACGGACCCGTTTGGCAAGGCGAGCGCGGCAACAAAGAAGAGAAGTAAAAAGGGAAATACTAGCGGCAAATTGCCTTCCAATGACAACTTCGCAGTATGGAAGAGAAGATCCTGTCTGGCTCCTGCCGCTATCCGATAGTCTCTCCACATTGCGAGTACGTCGAATCGTAGGTAAGCCAATGCTCCAATGGCTACTAATGCGAAACCTATCGCGAGTCCCTGGAATCTCTGTCGAGTTTGGCGAATGAGAACGAATGAGGAAACAAGTAATATTGCTCCTACAGCGAAGAAGTTCGCCTTCAGGAACAGGAGTACCCCTAAAGCCGCACCCGTCGAAAGACCGTCAATGAATTCGGCGCGGTCCCTTTGCCGTTTCCGAGGAGGTTGCAGAATTTCAAGAAGAATTAATCCGAAGACCGCGTAACCTTCTCGGTTGTAACCCATCGCGTGAGACGTGCGAGTGTATGCGTCACCCATCACGATGGGAGCGGTGATCATCAGCGTGAGCGTAATGCTCGAGGCAAGTGCTGCCCACATTTGCATTCGGCGAGTTAGAAGGACGTAACTCCAAACGCCAATGAGTAATCCCCATATCGCGTCGCCGTATCGGAGTCCCGAAGGATTATTCCCGGCGAGCCAGAACCCGAAAGCATGAAACAACAATGCGAGTACTCCCCATCCTGATGAATAGTCAACATGAGGTCTTTGTCCGGCAACAATCCGCCAGGAATTGTCAATCTGAAAGAAGACGTCGTGCCCATAGTTTCGGATGTGCATGGAGCCATAATCCGAGTAGATGATTCCACCGCAAATTAACAAGAGGCATATGGCGAAAACCCCGCCCAAGAGAAGGCTGCGCTTCTGTATGCGCAGTAACCAATCTGCGATTGGGCTAACGAGCAGGCAGAAGGAATCCGAAGAAGGTTCGCTGTGCCGGATATCCTGGCTGCTGGGTGAATGAAAATCTGCCGATCTGATTTCGAGCATACTTATTTTAGTGGCTTGATCACCCATAATTATTCCCGTGTAAATACAATGACACGAAGGGTGTCTTTCACCCCACCAACTCGTGTCGTTTTCTGAATGTTAAAGTCATCTTCTGCCAAATTGCCAAGCAGCCACGATTCATATGAACTGTCTCCCGAAGTGACGAGCACAAATCGATCGCTTTTTGTTAAGAGACTTGCGGAGATCGCTCGGAGATAGGGGCCTTCGCTCGGACGGAAGGCGTAAGATAACTTAACGAGCTTACCGTGTAGCGGATATATGAGCAGCGGTGCAAACAACTCGTCCGAATGAGGCGCACCATCACGATAATCCAGGTACGCGCTTTCGATGAATCCGCTTCGCACGAGTACTGGTGTTTGCGGATTTGGTATCTCGTTATTAGCAACTTCTATTGCACGTCGCCAATCTCCACCGTGAGTTGGGTGAAATAGTCCACCGGACGAAAAGATTGCAGCCCCGGCAATCATGGCGGCGGTCAAACGTCGTGCAGGTTGCGATTGCATTGAGCTTACGATCCAACCGGCAAGAAGAGCGACCCCTGGGACAGCAGTCAACGTATAGCGAGGTATAAATAAGCCCAGAGCGGAGAATGAAGAACCCAAAAAAAGCAAAGCGCCTGGTACAACTGCCCAGCTTATGATCAATACTGCAGTGACAAATTCTGGATGCGAAATTCGAAATTGCAGTTTGCGCCGTAGGAGTGAGCTGAAAATCAGACCAATTAAAAGACTTCCAAGCACGAGCGGGGGTGCAATGAGCGTCCATAGGTCCAATAAAACAGGGGCTCCGCTGAATGAATGTGTCTTGCGAGTAACAAGCGTAGCTTGAAATTGCGGAAATGCAATGGCGAGAGTCAAAACAAACGTGACGGCAAAACGTAGGATCTGCCCAAACGGAATGCGATCACCTTTCCAGATCCGGACGCCGACGTAAACCAACTGTACGGCGACGATCGTGCCGAAAACATACTGCATGTGAATCGTGAAGCTTAAAGCGAGTGCATAAGCAAGTGCGTCACGAATACTTTTGCGATCCAGCCACTGAACTAAATAATATGTCGAGACAATAACGCCGGCCGTGCCTAGGGCATAGGGCCTTGCATCCGTCGCGGCAAAATAAACCGCTTCAGTGCAGATAAAGGCGAGGCTTGCGATGATGGCGGCCTCCCGATTCAGAAGCCGAGCTCCCAGACGATATAAGGTGTATGCACCTATAAGTAACCCGAGTAAAGAAGGAAGACGGAGTATGATCTCATGCATGCCTCCGATCTGAATCGCAGCCCATGAAATCAGGGTGTAAAGAAGCGGCTGAGAGGGCCAGGCCATCGTGTGTTTGTATACATCCGCAAGTGTTCCGGAAGCCGCCCAGGCAGTTCCGGTTTCATCGAGCCAAAAGCCATTCCGAAGTGGTAGCAGCCACAACTTCGCGATTGCGCCAATAAACAGCAGGCCCAAAAACAAGTTATCCCATCGACTCGGAACTGCTGGTTCAGAACCGTGGCTAGTTGTCGCTTCCAACATGGAAGGTGATAATTCCGAATCTGTAACTTTGCCTTTAGTTAAGGTAATCACGGGTGGGAATACCATCCTTGAGGCATGACACCCTTGAGTGCGCGCCGATCTTTCACAATTGCCAGAGGAACGCCTAACCGCGACACTGTGAAAATCGTATTGCCGTCGACCGACTCATCCATCCTGTCCCGAGTAATCGAAATGACAAAATCTGCCTTATCGGGAGAATTCACATACTTCATCCATTTAGGGAAGTAATAGGTCGATTGCATCCGCTCTGAAAACGTCATGACGGCATATTGTTCGGTGCCTGTCTTTGGTTCTGACGCTTCGAGATAATTCACTAACGACTTTACGGCCTCACGATACGAGTTGCCCCAATAATCGGTGTCATATTTCTGATACGCTCCACGAAGGCCGCCCGAGATGCCATTGAAATACACGTATTCATCGGGATGAAGACGGAACATCAGGCTGCCTTGATAGAGAATGCATGCTCCCGCAATTGCGTAAACGGCAATCATTGGTCCGCGTCGCAGGTGCATCGCTGCAGCGAGTACGGCTGCTGCAAGACAAACCGCAGGTGGTACAACGTACGTGAAGTGGCGATCCGCATCATAAAGAATGGGTCGTGTTGCTATTGCGATTCCAATTGGAAAAAGGATCGAAAACGCAACCACTCCAAATCCAATCGCGCGGTCGGATCTAAGCCAGTCCTGGCGTCTCCAAAGCGCGATTCCAAAAATCACGAGTGCTGCTGCAAGTAAGGCAAGCGTCAATTCGGGCGTCGTCATAAACAGCCAGCGCACGATATAGGTCCGCGGTATATCCAGAGATCGAATCAGAATTCCGTTGTCGAGTACCCGATGATTCCAGGGATAATGCATGAAAGTTCGAGCCGATTCGAATGGACGTGTAAAGGGTCTTTGCTGTGCCCATGGCCAGCACAGCAGCATCAGAACCCACGAAGTCCCAACGATCGTGGCTAGCGACTTCAACATTGCGAATAGGTCGCTACGAGTATGGCCATTCCATCCATCCCTACGAATCTCGTAGAGCCCAAAGCCAAGCCAAATTAAACCCAAGTAAAAGACGAGAAGAAAAGCTCCCGTTCGAATTCCAAGCGCAAAGCCGATAGCAAGGCTAAGTTTGACGATCAGAGACTTAGGCACTCGCGGGAGGTGCTTTACAGCTAATACAAGATAGTAGATAGACCAGATGTAGGCGACTGCCGAAGGAATATCTTTAGGATTATTGAACATCGCTCCGTAATAACGTGGTGTAACTGTCATGAGGAGCGCTGCCCAAAATCCTCCCGCTGGACCTGCGAGGGCTCGGCCAACTTTCCAGCAACCAATGATTCCCAGTAGGCCGGCGATCGCGTTGATAAAGTGCCGAGTTTCATAAGGTCCGACTGGAGACATCGCGATTGCCAAAGTTTGTATTGTATTGAAGAGACCACCGTAAATAGATATAGGGAGGTTCACGGCGGAAGAGTCATATTTTCCATGTAGCAACGCCAAATAATACTTGACGATCAGATAACCGTAGTGATCATTTTCCGGTTCGTCCCATGTGATACCGTAACTACGAAACGTTGTGACAATAAGAACGGCAAGGACGATGAATAATATGACTGAAAGGCGATTAAAGATAAGTTGTTTAACATCGCGCGATGCGCTTTGAGGCTTCGTCTGGACTAACGGATTCAGGTGAGCTGTATGGGAAAGTGTCGACATGCTAGCTCGCCCTCTGCGTGGACATTTCCGTCGCTAAACTCGTCTGCTGAATCAGAATCGGTCTTCCAAACGATTTCTTCGTTTCAAGCCATTTCGCGATTGCCATGGCGGCCATAATGGATAGCAATGGCCGGCTGGACAACATGTAGCGCGGCTCGGAATAAACAAACGCATGAAAGAACAATAGCGTTACCCACGGCGCCCATAAGCTCCAGTACGAAAGCAGTTGTCCGCGAAATATAAATAAAAAAACCAACGCTCCAACGAGAGGCAGAATGCCGATGATATTTACGGCCACATGTCCGGCAATGAACAAAAGCCGACCCACAAGCGTAGTTGGAGCCGTCGAATTCAAAATCGCTACGTTCAACATCAGCAATCGGGCCAGCATCATTCGAATACGGATGAATGGATGATGAAGAATATCTTGGATTGCCCAATTCAATTCGAGCTTTGGAAGAAGTTCCTCGGCATTTTGAGTTTGTTCGATCAACTTATCATGTTCCGTCGACCAGTTTGCGTAATCGACGCTTCCGGTTTTTGTTTTCTTGCCCCAGAATCGCCAGTCAAACAATTCTGTCCGGCACTGAAAGCTGCCAAAAAACATCACATCGGCGAAATTTTTCTGCTGCTGGCTAGTTCCCAATTTCTTCGGCAGCAAGGTTAGTAATTGTGATGTCCCCAGCAGGGTGCCAACAGCTGCAACGGAACATAGCAATGCAAACTTAGCTTCGCGAAGCGCAAGAAATGTCTTTTTACGCCACAACCCTACTGAAACGGGTAAAAGCAAGGCAGCAAATAGCGTGACATTTGGACGTGAAAGGACGAACAATGCGAGACCGGCAAGTGAGAGCCAGATAGTGCTACTTCTTTTAAAGTCGCCCGTAAAGCTCCTTGCCCAACCGTAAGCGAGGATGGTAGCTCCCAGATAAGTCGATGTCTCGGCACCAATTTGGCAGGCATAATAAACTACAAACGGTGCGCTCAGGCTTAGAGTCGCCGCTAACTTGCCGGCCAAAGGTCCGGCGAGAATTTGACCCGTTCGCCGGACGAGCAGAGTCGCAACCATTACCCATATTGCGTTCCATGAGGTCGCCGCGAGCCAATAGATATTCTCACTAGATTTCGGTTTCACGAGAAGATACGGGATCGTATAGTAGATGTCCGGTGCGGGAGCGCGAGTAATGACCACGTCCTTCCACGGTCCCGCGCCTTGCACAAACCACGCGAGCCATTGCGCTTCTTGATGAAAATATTCATCGCCGAATCGTGGCGGCGCAAAGGGAAGGGAAGCGATTAACCCAAATGCCACTACAAGCACTGTAATCAGCGCGACGTCGAATTTGTCGAAAGAAAACCTTTTCACAGAATCGAATGGTGAGTTTATCGTGCGGATGCGCCAGCCAATGCCGGTTTAAGATTATCCAACATCTCGCGAAGCCCTTCTTGCATGCTGATGCGAGGTGCCCAATTCAGACGAGCCTGTGCACGCGAAATATCGGCAAGAGTATCTTTGGCGTCGCCAGGACGCCGAGGGCCGAACGTCTGATTGCTCGAAATAAGGTCCGCGAGCTCTTTAATGGAATAATTCGTCCCAGAGCCAATATTGAACGCTTCTCGGCGAGCGTCACTCTCAAAAGCGGCAATCGTCGCATTCGCTACGTCGCGAACATGAACGAAATCGCGTCTCTGATCGCCCGTTCCATGAATCGTCAGAGGCACATTGTCTGCATACTGCCGTAAGAAGATTCCAAGAACTAGTGCATAAGCTCCAGTTTGCGGTTGCCGTTCTCCGTAAACATTAAAAAATCGTACGATGGCGGCCGGCAAGTTGTACATCCTATCGAACAACATGCAGTATTCTTCGCCGACATATTTTGAGAGCGAATACGCGTTGAGAAACTCCGGGCGCATATCTTCCCGATGTGGCGGTTCCTGATTACCGTAGAACGTTGAGGATCCTGCATATACCACCTTGCCAACGCGAGCATCGCGAGCCGCAGTGAGGATGTTCTGTGTTCCCACCACGTTGGTTGACGTACACAAGTCGATATTATCGATAGACGGCCCGACGCGGCTCATTGCTGCGAGATGGAATACGCCATCAGCCTTGTCGCAAACTGCACGGCACACGTCCAAGTCGCGAATATCGCCCTGAACGAATTCAGCCGCTGATGGAACCCATTCGCGCTGGCCCTGGCTCAGATTATCGAGAACGCGGACTTGATATCCGCGCTTCAAAAGTTCTTCCGATAGGTGACTCCCGATAAAGCCTGCGCCACCTGTGACAACTACCAGTTTATTCATAGACCCTCTGTTCTCTAAAAGAAAATACTGATTGCGTTATGTAATGCTCGTTGCAGACGCCAAGAGATTTTGGTAAATCCGCGGAAAGTCCGGTATGTGACGGGAATCTCCGCAATTTCGATTTGATTTTGAATCAAAAGCTTCGCCAGGCCCAATCCCGAATGTGGCGGCTGCTTTGCTAATGCGTCTCGAAAGCCTTGATTCAAACGTCGTCGTTCTTTCCAGCACATTGGGATCCTAAGCTTAGAATTCCACGTGGACAAGTTGTCGCG
>JADMIO011437883.1_pt1 | contig 48293 bp, 43 predicted proteins | sample 8958161 | NCBI WGS metagenome assembly JADMIO01 (sample SAMN16585339, study PRJNA669376) | soil metagenome | isolation source: Crop rotation soil | place: USA: Cullars Rotation, Alabama | collected 2011
ATAGGTATAAAATTTGAACCATTAAGAAATTAAGTTCGTTAAGACTTAATTCCTTCATGTTTAATCATGGATGGCGAGGGGTAATAGGTATAAAATTTGAACCATTAAGAAATTAAGGTTCATTAAGACTTAATTCCTTCATGTTAATCATGGATGGTGAGGGGTAATAGGTATAAAATTTGAACCATTAAGAAATTAAGGTTCATTAAGACTTAATTCCTTCATGTTTAATCATGGATGGCAATGGGTAATAGGTATAAAATTTGAACCATTAAGAAATTAAGGTTCATTAAGATTTAATTCCTTCATGTTTAATCATAGATGGCGAGGGGCAATAGGTATAAAATTTGAACCATTAAGAAATTAAGTTCGTTAAGACTTAATTCCTTAATGTTTAATTATTCCTTAATGTTAATTATGGGTGGCGGGTAATAATATTAATTTGAACCATTAAGAACTTAAGGTTTGTTAAGGATTAAATTCACCAAAATGCCATAAAATCCCGGAAGGATCGTGGACAAAACATTCTTTGCCCCAATATAAATTTCTAACCGGGACTATTTTTACATCCTTATATTTCGTAGTCAGATTTAAATCAACTAATTTTTGCCAAAAGCGATCCACATCTTCAACTTCTAAAAAAATCATGGTATTATCTACCCAATCTTTTACGTAAGCATTTTGAAGATAAAAACCCATTTCGCGAGTTTTGAATAATGACATATCGTGACTGATTTCAACTTCTTCAAATCCCAGGTCTCGATAGAAATTCCTTGATAATTCAAAATCTTTTGCGCCGATAAATGGTCTGATTGATTTAGCTTGATGTTCCATTAACTTAGTTTTTGCTAAGATAACTGAAATCGGCTATTTTTTGTTCGGATTACTTTTGCCTGTTGTAATCATCGGCAATAAGCTTTGTTCTAGGTAATAATTCCACCCTTTGGTACAATCTTTAAAGCATTCGATTTTGGGAATGAGGCCTAAATGAGTAAATTTAAGCTGCGTTTGCGCATCAGTCTTTGTAATTTCAAAAATAATCTTCGTGTTGTCCCATTCATTTTTCTGTTGTAAAAAGCTTAAATGACTTGCCGTAACCAACCAAACTACTTTTTCGTTGGCGGTTACCTCCACTAATTTTTGTTTAGAGTAATGCATGTTTCCAAAATCAACTTCAAACTCGTCATTTAGATTCTTCGAACTGCCTTTGAAATCTTCAGACCACCAACCATAAACATCATTAACAGCATTAAATACTTGTTCAGGTGTTTGATCTACTAAAAAAGTGATCGTATAATTTTCCATGATTATGATTTTTTACTGTCCTTTAATTTTTCGGCACTTTTGATTGCTTTTTCGTATGGATTTGGTTTTCCTTTTCCAGTTTCGATCAAATCCTTTAAACTTTCCTTGATATAATTACCCCAAGCATCTGAACATATGGTATAGCATTCGTAACCAGGAAGCAAGCCGATATGTGTGAAAATAAGTTCAGTCTGATCACCTTTGCTTGAAATCTCAAAACTAATTTTCGTGCCTTTCCATTCACTTTGATTCTTCGTAAAATTGAAATAATTATCTTCCACCAACCAAACTACTTTCTGGTTCGGAACCAATGTTACAATTTTCATTTTGCAGCGATGTACATCTTTGTAGTGATAATCAAATTCGGCATTTAATTTATCGGTCGTGCCAGTAACTTCTTCAGACCACCAACCACGAACGTTATTAACGGCATTAAATACTTGTTCTGGCGTTTGATTTACCAATAGTGTGGTTGTGAAATCTTGATTTTTCATGGTTTTTAGGTTTTGTTAAGGTATTTGTATCTACTTCTTTCTGTTTTCCTGCTTCACTATTGCAAGCACTAAAAGCAAAAATTGATATCGATAAGTAAATAAAGATTCGTTTCATATAATGATTTGCTTAACAAAAATAGTGTCTAAAATCAACTTATTTGGGGTGTAAAATAGACATTGTGATGGGTTGATTTGGACATCATAAACTTTTATCTTTGTTAAAAAAATGCCATGAAGCACCTTACTATTATCGTTCCCAATGGAGAAAACAACTTGAGTAGCATTGTAGGCTCTTATAAAATTTTGATGAGAGCAAATGAATACTGGAAAGCGCAAGGCAAAAAGGAACCTTTCCAAATCCAACTTGCTGGCATTGCCGAAGAAGTTGATTTTTATAATGGCCTGTTCAGTGTAAAACCGCATACACACATTTCGAAAATCACCAAAACCAATCTCATCATTATTCCTTCATTGAACCATAATTACGAGCCTGCGATAAAAGACAACGAACTATTAATTGATTGGATTGCCAAACAATATAAAAATGGTGCAGAAATCGCAAGTATTTGTACAGGTACATTTTTATTGGCAGCGACCGGATTATTAGATGGAAAATCATGTTCTACACATTGGGCAGCTGCAGATCGTTTTAATGTTTTGTTTCCGAAGGTGAATTTGCAAACAGATCAATTAATTACTGATGAGAATGGGATTTATACCAATGGTGGTGCTTATTCTTTCCTCAACCTGATCATTTACCTCATTGAAAAATATTATGATCGAGAAACGGCTATTTTCTGTTCAAAAGTATTTCAGATAGAAATGGATAGACAAAGCCAATCTGTGTTTACCATATTCACTGGTCAAAAACAGCATAGCGATGAAATGGTAAAGAAGGCACAAGCTTATATCGAAGATAAATTAGATGAAAAAGTTTCTATAGAACAGTTATCCTCATTATTTTCTATCGGAAGACGCAACTTTGACAGAAGGTTTATCAAAGCAACAGGAAATACCCCAATTGAATATGCACAACGGGTTAAGATAGAATCTGCAAAACGGGCATTCGAAACTAGTCGTAAAACCATAACCGAAGTAATGTACGAAGTGGGCTATTCGGACGTAAAAGCTTTTCGTGAAGTTTTCAGAAAAATTACGGGAATGTCGCCAGTTGCCTATAAGGAAAGGTACAATAAAGAAACTGCTTTAAAATGAAAAACCCCGCTAATGCGGGGCTTCAAATTTTTTGGCGGAGAGCGAGGGATTCGAACCCCCGGACCTATGACAGTCAACAGTTTTCAAGACTGCCGCATTCGACCACTCTGCCAGCTCTCCGCCGCAAAAGTACGAACTCAGATCAATTCTGCAAAATAGGAATAGCTTTTTTTCGAGAAAAATAGGTAAGCGCCTATAAAAGAGACATAAAAAATTAAGATTTCTCTAATTTCTCTTCTACAGGCATAGGTTTTTTAAAGAGATTGAAATTAGGCCTAATAATTTTCACGCTTCGTTTAGAAAGATCTACACTGGCATTCAATTCAAAACCAACCAACAAAATAAGCGAATTAAGATACAACCAAATCATGATAACGATCAATGTACCAATCGAGCCATAAACCTTATTATAAGAACTGAAATGGTTAATGTAGAAAGTAAACCCCCAAATGGTTAAAAACGCTAAAATAGTGGCTAACCAAGATCCAGCACTAAAGAATTTCCATTTTTTAGAATGCGCTGGTCCATAACGGTACAATATAGAAACCGTAATAAAATATAAAACGCCTAACAATGCCCATCTTGTAAATAAGATCACGTAAACGGTTAAACTCCCTTTATAATGAAGCTCATCTATCAAATAATTGAGCAAGAGTTCGCTGATCGCCATAGCAGCAATACAAACAATTACTGAAAATGCAATAATAACCGTTAGGATAATCGCTACTAAACGCTGTTTCAACCATGTTCTCGTTTCTACAACAAGTGACGATTTATTAAATGCGACCATCAATTTGTGTACGCCATTGGTGGAGAAAAACAGTGACAAGAAAAATCCTAAAGATAATAAACTGCCATTCTGAATATTTACTATCTCCGTAATGGTGCTTTCAAAAGCTATAAATGCATTATTTGGCAAAACTAAAGCCAATAACTTCATGAGCGTTTCCTGAAAACCAATACTTTTTGGAATATAGGGGATTAAGGTAAACAAGAAAATAATGGCCGGGAAAATAGCCAACATAAAATTGTAGGCTAGGGAAGAAGCTTTATTTACCAATGTGTCTTTCGCTACTTCCTTAAAAAAGAACGTAGCAACGGTGTAAATCGGCAACGGACTAAATCCAGGTAATACACAAACTTTTGTCCACTCCACAAAGAGCGAATAAAGTTTAAGTTTTAACAATTGTTTGTGTAACCAATTCATTTTAATTAAAAAACTGCCTCACGTTTTTCATGAAGCTTTCTGGCGGCTGACAAGGTTTTCTAGTTCGTTTATCAACAAAGACCAAAGTCGTACTGCCAGTATTGATCAACTCGCTAGCTTCATTGTAGATTTCATAATCTACTTTAAGCCTTACCGAAGGCAGATCTTTTACGATAGATTTGATAGTCAGTACCTGATTGTAAAAAGCTGGTTTTAAATACCTTGATTGCAATTCTAAAATAGGTAACATAATTCCATCAGCCTCCATTGATTCATAGCTCATGCCAGAGCAAGCTTCAAAACATTCTGTTCTCGCTAATTCATAGTATAATGCATAATTACCATGATGTACAATCCCCATCTGGTCTGTTTCTGCATAACGAACCCTAACTTTGCTTTCGTATACAAACATTATTTATAGATATTTCGTTTGTTCAAAGCTGCTCTATACTTCTGTGCATTGATTTCATGTTCAGCCCTGGTTTCGGCAAAATTATGATAGCCAGAGAAATCTTCCTTCGCACACATATAGATGTAATTGTTGTTATCGTGATTTAAAACGGCATCAATTGCTTTAATACTTGGCATCATGATCGGCCCCGGAGGTAAACCAGCGAAACGATAAGTATTATATTTCGAATTTACGTTCAACATTTCATTGGTTACCCGTTTAACCGTGAAATCGTTATTGGCAAAGATTACTGTTGGATCTGCTTGTAATAAAATGCCTTGATTTAAGCGGTTTAAATACAAACCTGCGATAATTGGCATTTCTTTATCGTACAAAGCCTCAGAATCAACGATTGAAGCCAAAATAATAACTTCAACAGGAGTGAGGTTTAGTGCTTTTGCTTTTTGTTCTCGCTCACTGTTCCAAAATTTTAGGTATTCTGCATTTATCTTTTTGAAAAAGTCTTCCGGTTTAGTATTCCAATAAAATTCGTAGGTATTTGGAATAAACATCGCATAAACATTATCGGTTGTAAAACCATACTTTTCAACTAGCGCAGCTGAATCCAATAATTTGATAAAACTCAAAGAATCAGCCTCCATGTTTTTGCCTAAATAGGCTGCAAAATTTTCTTTCTTTCTAATGTTCTGGAATTTCAGTTTTACAGGATCCTGATTACCGGATTTTAACATATTAATCAACGTACGATTATTCATTCCAGGTTTTAAGAGATAGCGCCCCGGTTTTAATCTACCTTGTAAGTTCATTTTGTCTGCAGCTTCCCAGAATGTACCAATATCATCCAGTATGTTTTTGTACCGCAGATCGGTAACTAGATCTTCAAATTCGTAACCTGTTTTTACATAAAGATATTTCTCTTTATCTAGTACATTTGGAGCGAAATAAACCTTGTACAACTGTAAGCCAAAGAAACCACCTATAACCAGTAGGATGATGACAATTGCCAAAGCAATTTTCGTGCTTTTCTTCATTGATTTTTTGCCTTGTGTGCCCATTTAATTTTTCTTGAGAGTGAGGAGTTATTTGATTATTGTTTTTTGTTCGAAAGGGTAAGGTTGATAGGCGTACCGATTTTTACTTTCGTAACCGAATCGGTGGTTAATGGATATTGGAGCACAACAACGGCATTGGCCGAATCAGTAATCGTGCCCTCATAAGTAACTGTTCCCAAAGTAAGCATGGCACCTTTGAGTGAGAATTTAACTTCATCGATAGTCAAGCCTATTAAGCTTGGCAATTCTACTTCTTCATTTCCGCGGCCATCGCCCAAAGTGAGGTTAATTCTAGATCCTGTTGGTAAAATCTCTCCGGGCTTGATCAGCTGACCGCCAAAATAAGCTTCCAATACTACATCTTTGGCCACATCTGGTTTGTAAGTCGTATCGCCCAATTTTAATCGATAACTTTCTAGAATGGATTGTGCTTCTCGCAACGATTTGTTTTCTATATCTGGGAACTTAACATTTGGTGCCTGCGCTGTATTGATGGTTAAATAAATGGTTCGGTTTCCTTTTACAAAAGTATTTGCATCTGGATCTTGGTCGGTAACAATGCCTGGCGGTTTATCCATCACATAAACCGAATCAATTTCGTACCTCAGCCCTAATTCTTCTAATTTGCTTACCGCTTGTTCTAAAGGCAGTCCTTTTACCTCGGGTACATTTAAACCTTCACCATGCTTTGTATAGTAGCGGAGACTAAAAAAAGCGATAAGAAGTAGACAAATAACGGTGCCAATGGCTGCAATTAGGGTGTTTCTGAAAGATTTTGTTTTGATGTAGGCAATGAAGTTGCTCATTTATTTCTTGCTGATGGATATATGATATCCCAAATTTAGTTTAAAAAAATATTTTATCTCAATTAAAATCAAATCTCGACCAACTAATTTATATTTTTGGATGAGTTTTATAGGCATTTGTCCTTAAATCCTTAAAATTAATCAATTTCAAATGAAAAAAACGATTGCATTATTAACCGGAGGAACTACCGGCGAGTGGGTAATATCTGTTAAGAGCGCAGCAACTATTGCACAAAATCTGGATCCCAATAAATTTGATGTTTACAAGATTATGCTTACCGAAAACAACTGGGTTTATGAGCCGTCAGATTCGGTAAAAATTGAAGTTGATAAAAATGATTTTTCTATCACCCTGAATGGGAAAAAAATAAAATTTGATGGTGTTTTTATTGCCATCCACGGTTCACCTGGCGAAGATGGAAAATTACAAGGTTATTTCGATATGATTGGCCTTCCATATACAACCTGTAATGCGGCAACATCGGCCGTTACCATGAACAAAGCTTACACAAAAGCGGTAGTAAATGGAATCAAAGACCTTAATATTGCCAAATCTGTACAGATTTTTAAGCAAGGTGATTTTGATATCAATGAAATTAAATCTCAATTAAAGTTACCCTATTTTGTAAAACCAAACAGTGGTGGAAGTAGCATTGGCATGAGCAAAGTAAAACATGCTGATGATCTTCAAAGTGCATTAGATAAAGCTTTTAATGAAGATAATGAGCTTTTGATTGAAGAGTTTGTAGAAGGAAGAGAATTTTCTGTAGGTGTTTATAAAAGCAAAGGCAAGATTGTAGTATTGCCAGCAACAGAAGTAATCCCTTCAAATGAGTTTTTCGATTTCGAAGCAAAATATACACCAGGTGCGTCAGAAGAAATTACACCTGGAAGGATGACAGAGGAAGAGAAAAACAGGGTAGAAGCTGTGGTTGCAAAGGTTTATGAAAAATTAAATTGTAATGGCGTGGTACGGATTGATTATTTTCTGGAACATCAGACCGGTAAATTCTATTTCATCGAAATCAATACTATTCCCGGACAAACCATCACTAGTTTCATTCCGCAACAGGTTGCCGCAATGGGTATAGAATTGAGAGAGTTTTATACGTTGATTCTTGAAGAATCGATAAATTAGCTAATTAGCGAATTCGCTAATTTATTAAACCAATTTTTTCTTCCACTTACCCTGCTTAAACAAAATATAAGCTGCAATGGTAATTCCAACTTCTGCTACCGGAATGGCAATAAATACACCAGTAGGGCCCATTTCAAAATATTTTGCTAATAAATAGGCAAATGGAATTTGAAAAAGCCAAAAAGCGATCAAATTAATCCAGGTAGGTGTCCACGTATCACCAGCACCATTAAAGGCGCTGGTAAAAACCATCCCCGCACCGAAAAGTATAAAGCCATAACTTAAGATCCGAAGTGCTTCTACAGCAACAATTTGCACTTTGCTATCTGTAGTAAATAGTGAAGCGAAAAATGGTCCGCAGGTTAAAAATAAAATCGTAACCACCCCCATAAACACAGCAATATACTTCATGGTAATAAATACCGATTTTTCTGCTCGGTCTAAATGCCCAGCACCCATATTTTGTCCAACCAGAGTAGCAGCTGCATTGCTCAATCCCCAGGCAGGTAACATAAAGAACATCATTAACCTTAACGCGGTTTGATAACCCGCAGAACCATAATCTCCACCGGTTTTTGCTACCAATTGTGCTAAGAACATCCAACTACACGAACCAATAATGAATTGTAAAATCCCTGGAGCTGCAATTTTCAGAATAGCTTTAATTTGTTCCCAATGTGGTTTGAAGTAGGATACTTTAATTTTCAATACGCTATTACCTCTTACCAAATGGAAAATCTGATAGCAAACGCCTAACCCTCTGCCAATAGAAGTAGCCATTGCTGCACCGGTTAATCCAAATGCTGGAATTGGTCCTAAGCCACGGATAAAAAGTGGACATAAAATACAGTTTGCGATATTAGCAATCCATAAACTTTGCATCGCGATAGCTGCATTACCGGCACCACGAAAAATTCCATTAATCAGAAATAACAGCATAATTACGGTACTGCTGCCCATCATAATGCGTGTAAAAGTAATTCCGTGTTGAGCGGTTTCTTGCGAAGCGCCCATCAATAATAAAATCTCTTTGGCATAAATGAATCCAGCAACGCTGATAATCACGTTAGCGAACATGGAAATAACTATGGTTTGCATACCGGCTTTTGCTGCAGCTTCTGGATTTTTCTCTCCAATTCTGCGAGCAACAACGGCGGTGGCGGCCATACTCATGCCAATGGCTAATGAATAAATAATGGTGAGTACCGATTCGGTTAATCCAACTGTTTGTATGGCATGACTGCTGTTTTTTAAGTGGCCTACGAAATAAAGATCCACCAATGCGAAAACAGATTCCATCATCATTTCTAGCATCATTGGAATGGCTAAAAGTATAATAGCTTTACGGATACTGATAGCTGTATAATCGGTTTCCTCGCCCTTAAGTGCTTGAACGATAGTGTTAAAATAATTTGAAAGACTATGTGTAGCCTTGTTTGATTGTGACATTTGATAAAATAAAATAGATAACCATAAGCTACATGAAATGCAGCTGTTAATTTGGAATGAAATGGAGTCCTCTAGTTTTACTAGCTAAAGCGGACTACTGGGGCTATCATGGCGCTGTAGATTTTGATACGCGAAATTAGAAGAAATAATTGAAGTTCAAAAAATATAACTTCAAAAATCCTAGTCTGTAACAAATAATTAAGCCAAACATCAAAATAAAAAAACTAAAAATTGACTAGTTTAAGCTTAAAAAATATCCATAAACAATATGGAAGCCATGTGGTGTTGCATTTTGAAGAATGGGGCATCGGTAAGGGTATTTATTGGATAAAAGGTGGTAATGGGACTGGAAAAACCACTTTGTTTCGGATAATTACTGGTCAAACTCCTTTTCAAGGCAGTGTAATATTGGATGGGATCGATCTTAAAAAGCAATCTATTAATTTTCGCTCCAAGATTAGTTACGCAGAAGCTGAGCCACAATATCCTTTATTTATTACGGGACAGGATTTGGTCAGATTTTACCAACAGGTACGAGGTGCTTCGGTGGAAGAAGTAAGTGAACTGACCGAACTTTTTGAAATGACCCCATTTCTAGATCAGAAAATTGGCGGTTATTCTAGCGGTATGCTAAAGAAGCTTTCTTTGATCTGCGCATTTTTAGGTACTATAGATTTGTATATTCTCGACGAACCCTTAATTACTATAGATGCAGCATCGGCTGATAAATTATATTCGCTCATCACCAAAAAGGCGAAAGAAGGAAAACGATTTTTATTATCGTCGCACCAAGAAATCAATATAGAAAAACTAGAAATTGAAGGCATTTTTCAGATCCAGGATAAAAAAATAGTGAAATGCTAAAACTGTTGATCAAAACCTTGGGCAATAGCTTTTATCAACAACATATCGGGTTGTTCCTGGTTGTTTTTTACCTCCTTTTTGGTGCGGTAGAAGGTTCGCAATTGGTAAGTTATCATTTGGCTATTTTAATGGCAATTTGTTCATCGCCACTAATATTGTCGCTTTTGTTTGGTGTTTGGATTTTATACGCGATTAAAAGCTATTTATTTATTGCTAAGAAACTGAAAAGTGAGGATTACCAGTTTGCCAAAAACATTACTTCATTAACCAAAAAAGAACAACTCAGTTTATGGTTCAAGATTTATGCCTATCTGTTATTGCCGATTTTGATCTATGCTTGTTTAATTATTGTCATCGCCCTAAAACATGGATTTTATTTTACGTTAACTGCAACAACTATTGGTTTATGCTTATTGTTGTTTGTACTTTCTTTTCAAACATTTCGATTTACCAATTATACATTTAAACAATCAAAGGGCTGGATAATATGGCCTAATTTAAAAGTTCATCAGCCTTTTTGGGCATGGCCGATATTTTATCTTTTTCAAGAACAGAAGTTGATGTTATTGGTGGTGAAGATAGTATCGATCACATTTTTTAAAGCTATTTTATTGCTTTTTGCGGATGTTGGAAATGATCTTCGGGTTTACCTAACCGCAATGTTGGCGGTTGTTTTAAGTCATGCGATATTGATTTTTAACCTTATTAAATTTGATGCAACTTATCTTTCCTTTAGCAGCACATTACCTATTTCCAGCCTTAAAAAGCTAAGTTATTGGATGGCTATATTATTTTTACTGCTGATACCTGAATTTGGCTTGCTTACTTGGTTTACAAAATTTGATATCATCTTTTTGGCAAATGGCCTGCTATTTTGTATAGGTACGATGTTGTTCTTATTCGTTTTGGTTTACCTGCTCAAAACCAACATGGAAAATTACATGAAGTGTTTGTTGTTTTTCTTTTTCGCAAGCATGATGGCCATTTTAACGCACTATTATTTGTGGTTTAGTATAGCCTGCATCATCAGTTCTATTTTGATTTATTTATGGAGATATCCAAAAATCGATCTGAAAGAAATTGCCTAGATACTATAAGCTTTGATCATTTCTTCGGTTACTTTTACCGAACGTTGGGTTTGAAGATCAATCATTACGTATTCGAAAATGCCATCAGAAGCAATTTTACCAGTGGTTTTATTGATGATTTCGAATTGCACATTACTTCCTTTTTCATTCATTTCTAAAATCCCTGTACGGATGATCATTTGATCGCCCATTTTTAAAGGACGCTTAAAATTGATGGTTACTTTAGCAACTACCCAGCCAAAGCCAAGCGCTGAAAACTTTTCCCAGCTCATGCCATAAAATTTGTCCATTTGCTCATAACGGGCAGCCAATACATAATCAAGGTATTTGCTATTGTGTACATGGTTAAACATGTCTATATCATCAGGACGAACATTGAGCTCGCTTTCGAAAATGCTGTATTGGTTTTTGATCATCGGTGTAAAGGTAACAAACCTCGCAGGGTTTTTAAAACCTGCGAGGTTTGTTTACGTATAATTCACTGTCTTTGTAAATAAACCTGATAGGAGTGAGCATGGAGCGAAGCGGAATAAAACGGATAGCAGGGCGAAATTTGCCAAGCATTACTGCCATTCATTTACTGAATTAGCTAATATGATAATGAGTTGATTAGTTGATAATCCTATTTGCCAATTAGCTAATTAATCAATTTGCTAATTAGCTAATTATGTAATATCTTTGCGCCACAATTAATTAATTTATAAACACTTTAGTATCATTCAAGAATGTATTTAAGTAAAGAAAAGAAATCCGAAATCTTCAAAAAACACGGAGAAGTAGAAACCAACACTGGTTCTGCAGAAGGTCAAGTAGCGTTGTTTACATACCGTATTGCGCACTTAACAGAACACTTAAAGAAAAATCGTAAAGATTATTCAACCCAGTTGTCACTTCAAAAATTAGTAGGTAAACGTCGCGGTATTTTGGCGTATCTATTTAAAAAAGATATTGAGCGCTATCGTGCTATCATCAAAGCTTTAGAGCTAAGGGATATCATTAAATAAAAAGCTTTTATCATTAAGAGCCATTCTTTTAGAGTGGCTTTTTTAATTTAATACTCAAAAATAAATATATAAACACGGGCTGTTAAAAAGAGGAAAAACAGCTCACAACAATGATTAAATGAATGTAATAAAAAAATCGCTCGATTTAGGCGATGGAAGAATTGTAGAAATTGAAACAGGCAAATTAGCGAAACAAGCTGATGGCTCTGTAGTCGTTAAAATGGGAGATACCATGTTGTTAGCAACAGTTGTATCTACAGTTGGTGCAAAACCAGGAACAGATTTCTTACCATTATCGGTAGATTATCAAGAAAAATACGCGGCTACTGGTCGTATTCCAGGCGGATTTTTACGTCGTGAAGCAAGATTATCTGATTATGAAGTGTTAATCTCACGTTTGGTTGATAGGGCTTTACGTCCGATGTTCCCATCAGATTACCATTCTGATACGCAGGTAATGATCTCTTTGATCTCTGCAGATAAAAATATTATGCCTGATTGTTTAGCTGGTTTAGCGGCATCTGCTGCATTATCAGTTTCTGATATTCCATTTAATGGACCAATCTCTGAAGTACGTGTAGCTAAAATTGATGGTAAATTGGTAATTAATCCATTTGCTAGTGATTTAGAACGTGCAACTTTAGAATTTATGGTTGCTGGTTCGGCACATGATATTGGTATGGTTGAGGGCGAATGTGACGAAATTCAAGAAGATGAAATGGTTGAAGCTTTGAAATTTGCACATGATGCCATTAAAAAGCAATGTGCTATTCAGGTAGAATTAACCGAAGCAACAGGAAAAACCGTAAAACGCGAATATAACCACGAAGATCACGATGCTGATTTAAAAGCTAAAGTTTACGCAGATACCTATGATAAAGTTTATGCAATTGCAAAAGCTGGTGGCGATAAAGATGCTCGTAAAGAAGGCTTTACCGCAATTATCAATGAGTTTTTTGAGGCAATGCCCGAAGATACCACTGATTTGACCAAAGCAATGGCCAAACATTACTATCATGATGTACAGTATGATGCGATCAGAAATCTATTATTGGATGAAGGCATCCGTTTAGATGGTCGTAGCACTACGCAAATCCGCCCAATTTGGAGCGAAGTTGGTTATTTGCCAGCTGCTCACGGTTCGGCAGTATTTACACGTGGCGAAACCCAATCATTAACTTCAGTTACTTTAGGTAGCAAAGATGATGAGCAAATGATTGATGGTGCATTTTTTAATGGTTACAATAAATTCTTGTTGCACTATAATTTCCCTGGTTTCTCAACCGGAGAAGTTAGACCAAACAGGGGAGCAGGCCGTAGAGAAATTGGTCACGGTAACTTGGCCATGCGTTCTTTGAAAAAAGTATTGCCACAGGGCGAAGAAAATCCATATACCATCCGTGTTGTTTCTGATATTTTGGAATCAAATGGTTCATCATCAATGGCAACGGTTTGTGCGGGTACATTAGCGCTAATGGATGCAGGTATCAAAATCAAAGCGCCAGTTTCTGGTATTGCTATGGGATTGATTACCGATGAAAAAACTGGTAAATATGCTATCCTTTCAGATATTTTAGGAGATGAAGATCACCTAGGTGATATGGACTTTAAAGTAACTGGTACTGAAAAAGGTATTGTTGCTTGTCAAATGGACTTGAAAATCAACGGTCTTTCTTATGAAGTATTAACAAAAGCTTTACTACAAGCAAAAGAAGGTCGTTTACACATTTTGGGAGAGATGAAGAAAACCATCGCTCAACCTAATGCTGATTTAAAACCACATGCACCACGTATTGTTACCTTAACTATTGATAAAGAATTTATCGGTGCGGTAATCGGCCCAGGTGGTAAAATTATCCAAGAAATGCAACGCGAAACTGGCGCATCAATTTCTATCGAAGAAGTTGGTAACAAAGGTATCGTTGAAGTTTTTGCTGATAATAAAGCAGCGATTGATGCAGCTGTAGCCCGTATCAATGCGATTGCAGCTAAACCAGAAATTGGCGCCATTTACCAAGGTAAAGTAAAATCTATTATGCCATTTGGTGCATTCGTAGAAATTATGCCTGGTAAAGATGGTTTATTGCACATCTCTGAAATTTCATGGGAACGTTTAGAAACCATGGATGGCGTATATAAAGAAGGTGATAAAGTAGAGGTTAAATTGTTGGATATTGATAAACAAGGTAAAATGAAACTTTCTCGTAAAGTTTTGTTGCCAAGACCAGAGAAACCAGCAGCAGCGCCGCAAGGATAGTATAATTAGCTAATTAACTAATCTGCTAATTAGCTACTGTTTAAAGCCCTTCCAGTAAATTACTGGAAGGGCTTTTTGTGATTTAAACTTTCAGACTTCCCGACTAAAAACTTTCTGACTTTACCAATGAATTTGTATCTTGCGATAAGTACTCAAAGAATGAAACATATTATTGCGCCATCTATACTTTCGGCAGATTTTGCCAATCTACAGCGAGATATCGAAATGATTAATAATAGCGAAGCAGATTGGTTTCATGTAGATATAATGGATGGTGTTTTTGTGCCGAATATTTCTTTTGGTTTTCCTGTTGTCAGCGCTGCTAAAAAATATGCTCAAAAGCCTTTTGATGTACATTTGATGATTGTAAACCCTGAAAAGTATATCGAAGAGTTTGCTAAAGTTGGTGCCAATGTAATTACTGTTCATTATGAAGCTTGTACACATTTGCATCGCGTAATTCAGCAGATCAAAAATGCAGGCGTTAAAGCTGGTGTGGCCATCAATCCGCATACACCTGTTAGCTTACTGAAAGATATCTTGGTCGATTTAGATCTTGTTTTGGTTATGTCTGTTAACCCTGGGTTTGGCGGACAACAGTTTATTCCAAATTCGCTAAATAAAGTAGCTGAATTAAGGAAAATGGCGAATGAAGTTAATCCAAACCTGATTATTGAAGTTGATGGTGGGGTTAGCATTTCAAATATTGGATCGCTCATCAGTGCTGGGGCGAACGCATTTGTTGCTGGAAATGCAGTTTTTGCAGCAGCTAATCCAAGTCAAATGATCGCCGATTTAAAACAAGTTGATGCAAGTTCACAACAAATCTAATCTTGCTTAAATGCTAAAACTTAAACTGTTCATTTTAATAATGTTTACTGGCTTTATTTATGTAAATGCCCAGCCGCTTGTTAAAATTACAGGTATCGTTACGGATGGAGATAAGAAACCACTTCCACAAGTTACAATTACAGTGCTTGGCCAACAACAAACTACGCTTACCGACGAGAATGGTTATTATAGCATCTATTCAAATACTACTTCTTTTACGATCAAATATAGTTTATTGGGCTATCAGCCGGTGCTGATAAAATTTAGCGAAAAGAAAGGAAGTCGCATCAGTCGCAATATTATCCTGATCAGCAATACAAACGAACTCGAGCAGGTTAATATTACCAATAAACAAAATCAACTAAGTAATAGCGTTACCATCAATATTGGCGATATGGCATCACTGCCAAGTGTTTCGGGGAATTTCGAATCGATCTTAAAAACATTGCCCGGTGTATCGACCAATAATGAACTAAGTTCGCAATATAGTGTAAGGGGAGGGAATTTTGATGAAAACCTGATCTATATCAATGATGTAGAAATTAACCGCCCGATATTAATTAGAAATGCCCAGCAGGAGGGTTTGAGCTTTATCAATGGTGACCTGGTTACAAGAGCACAATTTTCTGCTGGCGGATTTGGCGCACGTTATGGCGATAAATTATCTTCTGTGCTCGATATCAAATACGATCAGCCAGATAGTAATCGATTTATTCTCACTACAGGTTTGCTTGGAACTTCCTTAACTTCAAAATCTAGCTATAAAAAAAGTTACCTTTTAATCGGCCTCCGTTATAAAAACAATAGTAGTATATTAAACCAGCAGGACGAAAAAGGGAATTATAGTCCAAATTTCGGCGATGCCCAATTGCTTTATCAATATAATTTCTCCCCAAAATTTAGCATTAATGTTTTAGGTAATTTCAATACCGGAACCTTCAAATTGATTCCAGAAAATCGAGAAACGCAATTCGGTACATTAAACACACTTTTACGTTTAAAAATAGATTACACAGGACAAGAAATCGATACTTACAATACTTATGGAGGCGCAGTTACTGCGATATTTAATCCGAAAAGTAATTTGGTGATCAAGTGGATCAACAGCTATTTTACTACCATAGAAAGAGAACGATTTGATATTGAAGGCCGTTATATTTTTGATGAAATCGATAACAGTTTTTTGAGTTTCGGTACGGTAAAATCAAATAGGGGAATTGGTACCTATTATAATTACGCCAGAAACAGCCTTAACTCTACCAATGTGAGTACCGAAATTAAGGCAGAACAAAACTATAATAGTCACATCTTTTCAGCTGGTTTTAGGCTAGAACAAAATAGTTATGATGATCACTTAAACGAATATAACCTGATCGATTCGGCTGGATATATTCTCCCAAACGACAGCAAGAATCTTTATGTAAGAAACTTGGTTAAAGCTACAAATAAACTTGACATGGTTAATGCAAGTGCTTTTGTACAAGATAGTTATTCTTTGAGCAAGCATGCAGATCTGCAGGTTGGTGTGAGAGTGAACTACAATAATTTTTCGGAAGAAGTATTAATTAGTCCGAGATTATTATTGGCCTACCGTCCGAAAAGCAATAATAAAATTTTAAGACTTACTGGTGGTATTTATCAGCAGCCACCAAGTTATCGCAGTATCAGAAACGTGGATGGCTCATTAAATTTAAAACAACAGGCACAGCGTTCCTACAATACGTCTATTGGATTTGATTATGCATTTGATGGCCTCGGAACTCGTTTGAAATTTACTTCAGAAGCTTATTTCAAATATATGGATAAGCTCATTCCTTACGTAGTTGATAATGTAAGGGTAAATTATTTGGCCGATGAAGTAGCGAAAGGTCATACTTATGGAGCAGATTTCAGTATTGGTGGTGAATTTGTAAAAGATCTGGTTTCTTATTTCAGGATTTCCTTTTTAAAGGCAGATCAGGATATCCTAAAAGATTCATATACCAAAAAGGACGCTACCGGAACACCAGTTACCATTTATCCGGGTTACTTAAAACGCCCAACCGATCAGCGGGTTAACTTTTCGATATTTTTCCAGGATCGATTGCTGAAAAGCCCTACTTATAAAGTTCACCTAAACTTACTTTATGGTTCGCGATTGCCAATTGGCGCACCGCAGATTAACCATTATTCAGACGATTTTAAAATTCCAGCTTATAAACGTGTAGATATTGGCTTTTCTAAAGATTTTTTGGATGATGTGGCTTTAAGGAAACCAAAATTGTTGGATAAATATTTTAGCTCGTTTATTGCTTATTTTGAAGTATTTAATTTGCTCAATATTAACAACACGGTATCATATCTTTGGCTCAAAGATGTAGACAATGTGCAGTATGCCGTTCCTAATTATCTCACAGGTCGTCAGCTCAATCTAAAATTGATCATTAAGTTCAAAAACCAAAAATAATTAAGTCCAAAACTGTTACATTTACGCCTATAAAAAATTTATAGAAATGAGACATAATTTTGGTGCTGGTCCGTGTATTTTACCACAGGAAGTATTTAAACAAGCTTCTAGAGCTGTTGTAGATTTTAAAGATGGCTTATCAATTTTGGAAATTTCGCATCGTAGCCCTGAGTTTGAGGCAGTGATGGAAGAAGCTACAAGACTGGTAAAAGAGCTTTTAAACGTACCGTCTGGTTATTCCGTTTTATTTATACAAGGTGGTGCAAGCTTGCAATTTGCAATGGTACCGATGAATTTATTACCAGAAGGTAAAACAGCTGCTTATTTAGAAACAGGTGTTTGGGCAAATAAGGCTATCAAAGAAGTAAAATATTTTGGCAAAGCTGATATTGTAGCTTCATCAAAAGATTCGAACTACACTTTCATTCCAAAAGATTATACCATTCCGGACGATAGTGCTTACTTTCATTGCACTTCAAATAATACCATCTACGGAACAGAGCTTTTCAATTTCCCAGAAACAAATGTTCCTGTTGTTTGTGATATGTCATCAGATATTATGAGCCGTGTAATCGATGTTTCAAAATTTGATCTTATCTATGCTGGTGCACAGAAAAATATCGGCCCTGCCGGTGTAACCGTTGTGATTGTTAAGGATGATATTTTAGGCAAATCTGGAAGAGCAATTCCTTCTATGCTTGATTATACCTCTTACAAAGACAATGATTCGATGTACAATACGCCACCGGTTTTTGCTATTTATGTAGCAATGCTGAACCTTAATTGGTTGAAATCAAAAGGTGGAGTAGCCGAAATCGAAAAAGAGAATAAGGCGAAAGCCCAAGCTTTATATACAGAAATTGATAGGAATTCGATGTTTAAAGGTACTTGCGCAATAGAAGATCGTTCAAGAATGAATGTTTGTTTTGTAATGGAAAATCCAGAACTGGAAAAAACATTTGCAAAATTTGCCGATGATAATGGTTTCGAAGGCTTAAAAGGACATAGAAGTGTAGGTGGTTTTAGGGCATCAATGTACAATGCATTGCCAATTACAAGCGTTCATGCTTTGATTGATCTGATGCAAGAATTCGAAGAAAAATATTCAAAAACAAACAATTAATTTGTGTAATCAAGAATTATATGATCAAGATACTTGCCAACGATGGCATTGACCCAATTGGGAAAAAATTATTAGAAGATGCAGGTTTTACGGTAGATACACAAACAATTCCACAAGACCAACTTGCAGCAGGCTTATTAAATTACGATGCCATAACGGTTCGTAGCGCTACAAAAATTAGACAATCTTTAATCGATTCGTGTCCAAATATTAAACTGATTGGTAGAGGTGGGGTTGGAATGGATAATATCGATGTAGCTTATGCGAGGAGTAAAGGTGTAGCTGTTGTAAATACACCGGCAGCTTCTTCTTTATCTGTAGCAGAATTAGTGTTTTCGCATCTTTTTACTGGAATTCGTTTTTTACATGATTCAAATCGTAAAATGCCCATAGAAGGCCATACAAAATTTAATGATTTGAAAAAAGCCTATGCAAAAGGAGTTGAGCTAAGAGGGAAAACCTTAGGTATCATTGGCTTCGGACGGATTGGAAAAGAAACCGCTACTATCGCTTTGGGATTAGGAATGAATGTTTTGGCATATGATCTTCATCCTTTTAATGGCAATATCCCATTGAGTTTTCAAGGCGGGATCACTGTTGATATTCCTGTAAAAACGGTTGGCTTAGATGAAGTAATTACGAAAAGCGATTTTATTTCACTGCATACACCATTCGCAGATAAACCAATTTTAGGTGCTGAACAATTTGAGACAATGAAAAATGGTGTTGGTATCGTAAACTGCTCACGAGGTGGTACAATAGATGAGCAGGCTTTAATTGAAGCGTTAGACTCTGGCAAGGTTGCTTTTGCCGGATTGGATGTATTCGATAATGAGCCTACACCAAATGAGGCTATTTTGAAACACCCAAAAATCTCCTTAACACCACATATTGGTGCTTCTACCAACGAAGCCCAAGAAAGAATTGGTACAGAATTAGCTAATTTGATTATTGAACATTTTAATAAGGTTTAATAAATTAGCTAATTAGGCAATCTGCTAATTAGCTAATTTATAATAATTTCATCAAAAAAAGTATGTGCTTTGCCACCTGCGCCTTCATGCCACGAAGGTAATGTGCCATAATTTTTCGCCACAATTTTGATATATCTACAATCAGCATTCACTTTTGTAGCTAAATCCCTAATCTGGATATTATAATCCTTTGCTTCAGCTGGTGCTTTTACAGTGCCGATTAACTTAAAATTCATATCATCTCCAGCAATATAGAATTCGGTAACCGGTGGAAAAATAATCCACGCATTCGTATCTTGCAAAGCACCAATACTAACTGAATTTACGTTTGTAACCTTTCGAAGATCGAGTACCGCTTCGAAATCCTTTCCCCAGAAACCTTGCCAACGATTACCCACACGCCAATTGATTGCACCTCTAACACCATCAATTAATGCATCATTACCGCCACCAGTAAAGCTTTTGTTAATTTCACTATTGATCTTGATTGTATAATCAGTAGTAATTTTTTGATAAGTTGCAGTACTTATATAACTTGCTTTAAATCCATCTTTATAAGCTATTGCCTTTATCGTTAAACTCTTGTCAATACTAAATGGTGATTGATATTTAATTGATGATTGATTAGGCGTTGTACCATCGATTGTATAATAAATTGTTGTGCCTGGCAAGGCCGATGTAATGTTAACTTCGGCAGTTCCTTTAAAAGTTTCTTGCGGGCCATCAATTGCTGGATTTGGAACAATCAGGTAGGTATTGATCTTCATCAATGGCTTTTGCAAACTATTCAGATATTTTAAGTCAGGCGTAGCCGATAAACCAAAATTGAAATTAGCGCCACTTGATAGATCTGCAAAGTTGATAAATAGTTTTTTATAAGCTTTCCCATTTAAGGAAATGTTATTGATGTAATAATTCGACGTGCTTTTTGCTGGGGCATTTAAAATGATTTTTTTACCATTTTCCAAATTGATCGTCATTTTCTTGAACCAAGGCGTGCCGATAACATACATATTATTTCCAGGCGAAACCGGATAAAATCCCATCGCACTCATCACTAACCAAGCACTCATTTGCCCACAATCTTCGTTTCCAGCCAATCCATCAGGTTGATCATGGTATTGCTCATTCATGATCTTGTTTATATAAAACTGTGTTTTTTCTGGGTGATTTGTAAAATCAAACAAATAGGCCATATGATGGCTCGGTTCGTTGCCATGCGCATATTGTCCGATTAATCCCGTAATATCGCTTTGATCGCGGCCCGTAAGACCTTGTTTGGTCTTAAACAATTCATCCAATTTATCTTGATAAGCTTTTTCGCCACCCATCATTTCGATATGACTATTTACATCTTGTTGCGTACTGAAACTATAATGCCATGAATTACCTTCAGTATAATTGTTATTTACTTCGGTAGGGTTAAAGGGCTTCCACCAGCCACCATTATTTCTCGCCCTGATATGATTTGTTGATGGATCAAAAACATTTTTCCAATTCTGTGCCCTTGCGATATAAGTCTGGTAATCACTTTCTGCACCAATCATTTTCGCAAACTGTGCAATACACCAATCATCGTAAGCATATTCTACTGTTTTTGCGGCACTTTCATGTTCTAAATCAGCCATTACTGCCCCGCTTTTTGCGTAACCATCAATCCCAAATTGCTTTCGGTTTACAGCATGTTTCATTGCTTCCAATGCAAGTTTAGTATCAAAACCCCTAATTCCTTTTGCATAAGCGTCGGTAATAACTGGAATGGCGTGATTGCCAATCATGCAATAAGTTTCATCATTTGCCAATGGCCAAATTGGTAATAATCCACCTTGTTGATGCATAGCCAAAAACGTTTTGATAAAATCTAAAGTTCGTTTACGATCAATTAATGTGAGCAAAGGATTTTCGGTTCTGTAAGTATCCCATAATGAAAAAACAGTATAATATTCAAAGTCTTTTGCTACATGGACTTGCTTATCTAAACCGCGATATCTACCATCAACATCCATGTATAAATTTGGATTAAGTAAACTATGGTAAAGCGCAGTATAAAAGGTAGTTAATTGCTTTTTATTTGTACTTTCTGCATTGATTTTTGAGAGTTCCTGATTCCATGAAGCTTTTGCCTTAGCCAAGATTTTAGCAAAATCAAATCCATCAGTTTCTGCTGTTAAATTTTTTAAGGCACCATTTTCATCTACTGCAGAAATTGCAACTTTAGCTAAAATGGCTTCCTGTGCTGCAGTTTCAAACTGGATATATAATTTGATATTTGTTCCTTTTGCTTTCTTGATCCCTGGTTGCAATTCGTCGTTAACAGCAATGCCGAAGGATTTAAATGGTTTGCTATAACGCACATGAAAGTATAGTTCCTGACCTTTTGCCCACGAACTCGATTTCCGATAGCCTCTAATTTCATGATCGTTTATCACTTCAATCCAGCTTTCTAAAACTCGATCGCGGTGTTTAAGGTCTATAATGATGTTTGATTCCGTGCTTTTAGGATAAGTAAATCGATATAAACCAGCTCGCCTGCTTGCGGTTACTTCTGCTTTGATTTTATATTTATCCAAAAAAGTACTATAATAACCTGGGCTAGCTTTTTCGTTTTTCTTTTGAAAAGGAGAGGCATATTGCTTATTCAGGAATTGTGGCTTGCCTCTTGTTGGCATAAACAAAAAATCGCAATAATCTTCAATCCCAGTTCCACTTAAATGTGTTTGAGAAAAACCATAAAGCAAAGAATCGGTGTAATGATAACCTGAACAACCATCCCAGCCTTCCAAACGCGTATCTGGACCTGGTTGGATCATCCCAAAAGGAAGTGCTGGACCTGGATAAGTGTGTCCATGACCACCAGTACCAATAAATGGATTTACATATTGGTTATAATCTCGTTTTTTCTGAGCAAAAGTGAGATTTGCTAACACGAGCAGCGGTAGAAATAGTTTTGAAAATTTCATCAGGTTAATTTGTTGCTGATTTAGGTTCGGTTTTTTTCATCCTTGAAAACGGATAACCATTGCAGCCTTTTTTAGGATTTTGACGATCTACATAAGCAGTTTGCTCAGCGATTACATCGGTTGCAGCATCATAAGCAGTGAGACAGAAGCCCCAACGATAAGGCTCCATTCCAGTAAATGTCATATAATCAATACGGGTATATTTATTGCCATCTTCTTTATTTGAAGCATCATTTTTAGCCACTAAATACTGTTTTTCTGGATTCCATTTGATAATATGGAATTTCATCGATTTGTTCTGCACCCAAAGTGTATCATTAATCGAATAGGTGATTCCATAATCATCTGTAAAATTGCCCAATGCAAATTCTGGCGCCTTAGATTTTGGTGTTTGCGCATGGGCGATAAATGCAAATGCAAGTATTAAGAGGATTATTGTTGTTTTTTTCATAAAATTTTTTCAATCATTTGTTTTACCAATGTGGATGAGGTTTGTTCATATTGAAATTCATCAGCATTGCCCATTTTACTTAATTGGTTACGATATTGCATTTTGCTTTCCACCTTTAGCCTCGCAGAAGAATGGAAAGTATGTGCGCCAGTTTCTTGTTGGATAGTTAAGATGTTATTGGGATTAATACCAGCTCCAGGCATAATTTCTATGCGTTTACCTGCTTGTTTTATCAGGTTTTTTAATACTAAAATTCCTTGTTCGGCATTTTCGGCTCCGCCGGATGTTAAAACACGTACAAAACCTAAGTCGATTATATCTTCTAGCGCTTTTTCGAGATCATTACTCATATCAAAAGCACGATGAAAGGCGAGGGGCATTGGCTGTGCAAGATCAATTAATATGCTACAGCGTTCTTTATCGATTTCTCCATTTGCTAAAAGAATTCCAGTTACTGCACCATTGCAGTTTAAACTTTTGCAGGTTCTGATATCTTCTTTCATCAGCTCAAATTCATCATCGCTGTATAAAAAATCTCCACCTCGTGGACGAATAATCGGCCAAACCTCTATTTTCAACTTTGTTTTGCAAAACTTGATTTGTGCATAACTCGGTGTTGTACCACCTTCAGCCATGTTTTCGCAGAGTTCTATCCTGATAGCGCCACCTTCTTCTGCAGCTTTGGCTGATGCAAAAGAATTGGCACAAACTTCTAGTCCGTTTTGCATTGATCAATTTTATTATTTGTCATTCTAACCATGTCTGTCATTCTCGGGATTGTCATTTTAAACACAGTAAAGAACCTATCAAGATTTTTCATAGATCCTTCGCGTTGCTCAGGATGACAAAATGGTTAATAAAAGCTCTTTCCTTTAATCACTAAATCTTGCTTTTCTTGGTTACAAACTGCATAAGTAAATCCTTTTTGAATAGCATAAGCACCATATTCGCCTTTTTTATTCATCGCTAAAAAGCCAACCTGCATATTTTTAGTGGTTTCAGGTTTCTTTTTGATAATCCGCATTACGGCTTCTTTGCACGCATCTTCTGGCGAATAACCTTGTCGCATCAGTTCTACAACTAAAAAAGAACCTACATTTCTTACCACTTCTTCTCCAACACCGGTTGAAGTTGCACCTCCAATTTCGTTATCAATGTATAAACCAGCGCCAATTATCGGACTATCGCCTATACGGCCATGTAGTTTATAAGCCATTCCGCTCGTAGTGCAAGCACCAGAAAGATTTCCGTTGGTATCCATGGCAATCATGCCGATGGTATCATGATTATATTTATTACCAGGCAATTTGTTAGGTGAAGCTTTATCATACAACTTATTCTCGATGTTCATTACCGGCTCATATTTGGCTTCTTTTAGCCATTTTTTCCAAGCTTTTTCGCTTGCAGGTGTAAGCAGGTTTATTTTTTCAAATCCTTGTTCAACCGCAAATTGTAACGCACCATCACCAGCTAACATTACGTGTGGCGTTTTTTCCATCACTTTACGGGCAACAGAAATCGGGTGCATAATATGTTCCAGCGCTAATACGGCGCCACAATTTCCTAATTCATCCATTATACAAGCATCCAAAGTTACTTTCCCATCCCGATCTGGTAAACCGCCATAACCTACAGATTGATTGCTTTCATCCGCCTCTGGTACCCAAACACCTTGCTCAACCGCATCTAAGGCCCTACCGTTTTTACTCAACACTTTCCATGCGGCTGCATTTGCAGCTACACCAAAATCCCAAGTAGAAATCACGATCGGCTTATTTACAATGGTATTTTTAGCAACTGGAAAAGTTTCTGCAATACTTTTTTTATGGAGAGCCAAAAGCGCAGTAGAAAGCGCAGTGGCCTTTATAAATTTTCTTCTGTTAACCATAGGGGATGTTGGAAGGTTGAAATGTTAGTCTAATGTGAAACTATCGGCATCGCCAAGAAAAGGAAATTGCCTTCTTATTTTTTCTAGATCAGTGTAATTAATGCTGAAGGTATATAAATCCTCATCTTCTGGTTTGTAATAAATCGTATTTCCATAAGGATCAATACACATAGAATGGCCACTGTGATAAATCTGATTGCCATCATGGCCAACACGATTAACACCAATTACATAGCTTTGATTTTCGATAGCACGAGCATGGATCAGCGTGCGCCAATGCGAAGAACGTTTATCTGGCCAGCTTGCAATCAGCAACAAAATATCATATGCTGCATTTTTATTGCGTAACCAAACCGGGAAACGAAGGTCATAACAAACGGCTAACCTAATTTTCCATCCCTTTAATTCAACAATTAATGGTACTTGTCCGGCGCTAAAGTTTTTATCTTCATCGCCCATGCCAAACAAATGGTGCTTATCGTAATATTGGTAACTTCCATCAGGCAACATCCAGATCATTCGATTATAATATTTGCCATTATCCTTGATCATCAGGCTTCCGGTAACTACACAATCATAATTTATGGCTGTTTTTTTTAGCCATTGCATGGTTTTTCCATCCATATCTTCTGCCAATTCTTCAGCTTTCATAGAAAAACCCGTATTGAACATTTCTGGCAAAACAATAAGATCCGTTTTTTCACGAACACCTCCAGCTAACCTTAAGGTAATATTTTGGAGGTTTTTGTCAATATTTTCCCAGAATAGATAAGCCTGAAAGACTGTAATTTTTAAATTCTGAATGTTCAGGTATTGTGGACTTTCCATTTTATTATTTTTAGGATGAAACCATCAGGAGCCTATTCGTATTGAATTATATTTTCATCAGCCTTTCTACAGCCTTTTCTAATGTTCTTTGTTCTTTAGCAAAGCAAAACCTTAAAATTTTATCTGCTTTGTTCTTCGTGTAAAATGCAGAAACTGGAATTCCGGCCACACCAAATTCTGTAACCAATCGTTTCGCGAAGTCCAAGTCGTGTTCGTCACTGATGGTACTATAATCAACGCATTGAAAATAGGAGCCTTTACAGGGTAATAGCTTAAATTTTGTTTCGGTTATTAGCGACCTAAATAAATCCCTTTTCTGCTCAAAAAATGAAGAAAGTGTTTCGTGTACTTTTTCACTTTTTAGGTAATTAGCTACGCCAAGTTGCATCGGTGTATTAACGCTAAAAACATTAAATTGATGTACTTTTCTAAATTCGGTCATCAATTTAGCAGGGGCGAGGCAGTAGCCCAATTTCCACCCTGTGGTATGCAATAATTTACCGAAAGACGCCACCACAAAACTTCTTTCCTGAAGCTCAGGATATAAAGCTACACTTTGATGTTGCTCGCCATCAAAGATGATATGCTCATAAACTTCATCACTTAAAATTAAAATATCCGTGTTTTTGATCAGCTTGATCAACGCTTCGATGTCTGGTTTACTTAAAATACTTCCGGTGGGGTTTTGCGGACTGTTTAAAATAATCAACCTTGTGTTAGCTGTAAACAGTTTTTTAACCATCTCCCAATCGATAGCATAATCTGGTGCATGTAATTCGAAAGGTTTTACCAATCCGCCAAGCAATTTTACCGTAGGCGAATAACAATCGTATGCAGGTTCGAAAATAATCACCTCATCACCAGGATTGATAACCGACGCCAGTGCTGTAAAAATGGCTTCGGTGCCACCAGCAGTAACCGTTACTTCTGTTTCGGGATCGTAATTGGCATTGTAAAGCGAGTTTGCTTTTTCGGCAATAAACTCCCTTAAAACGGGTAATCCGGGCATTGGTGCATATTGATTATGACCATCTTTCATTGCCTTGGTAACAAAATCGATCAGTTTTGGATCTGTTGGATAATCAGGAAAACCTTGTGAAAGATTTATTGCGTTATTTTCTTGCGCTAATTTAGACATCACCGAAAAAATGTTGATGCCAACTGTGGGTAGTTTAGAATTGATTGAAATCATGCCTTACGAAAATAGCAATAATTCGATAAAATAATAATGGTTCTCCATAGAAATGATACAGAATGTAGCCGTTTCGTTTGTGTTAAATTAATTGTATTTTAGCTACATGACCTTTAAAACTAAAGAAAGCCGACTGCTACTCGTTCTGGGCGCATTTTTTGTGGCAAATGCCATTTTATCTGAATTTATTGGCGTAAAAATCTTCTCTGTCGAAGATACGATTGGAATTAAGAAGTTCTCTCTGAGCTTGTTTGGCGAATCAAACCTTTCGTTTAACATGTCCGCAGGGGTATTAACTTGGCCAATTATTTTCATTATGACAGATATTATCAATGAATATTTTGGGGTAAAACAAGTTCGTTTCCTTTCGGTATTGACTAGTTTATTAATCGGTTTTGCATTTTTTGTGGTTTGGTTGGCAATGAAGTTGCCCTCATCAGATTTCTGGATCATGCAAAAAGTAAATAACCAACCGGTAAATATGCTGTTGGCATTTAATGCCATTTTTGGTCAGGGAATGTGGATTATAGTAGGATCGATTACCGCATTTTTAATTGGTCAAATGGTCGATGTACTCGTATTTCATCGCATTAAGAAATTTACCGGTGAAAGAGCATTATGGTTAAGATCAACGGGATCAACCCTGATTTCTCAGTTGGTTGATAGTTTTGTGGTAATATATATCGCTTTCTATTTAAATCCAAACTACGATTGGAGCTGGCAAAAAGTGCTTGCCATTGGTTTAGTAGGCTATACGTATAAATTCATTATTGCTATTGCGATGACACCAATCTTGTACTTGGTTCATGGTATAATTGATCGTTACCTCGGCAGAGATCTTGCGCATCGAATGATTAAGATGGCGGGGAGAGGGTAGGTTATAACAATTCGTCGAATACATTAAGTTCATTTGCTCGCTGTGCTCGCTTGTTCATTTGGTTCATTTGCTCGCTATGATCGCTTGTTCATTTGGTTTATTTGCTCGCTGTGCTCGCTTGTTCATTGAGTTCATTTGGTTCATTGTATTTGGTCATCCGATGAATAATAGCAGACTGTTTAGTTTCATCGGATGACCTGTTAAGTTAATTAGCTCGCTAGCTCATTAAGTTCATTATTAAGTTGATTAAAAAAATGAACTAATGAACCAATGAACCCAATGAATTTTAATCTAACTTCCCATTTATTTGGCAAAATTTAGTGTCAGAATTATGTTTTGTTATATAATTTAAAAAATTAATAATCAATAAGTTAAATATGATTGATTAAACTAATGGTTTTTTTAAGTGAAAAGTAAATTTTAGTTATCATATGAATTTGCAGAATTAAATTCTGAATTTATATAAAACATATTATTTTACAGTTAGTTATGTATTTTATATAAATATTTACTGCTGACGGTGGTAAGCTGCAGAAAAATCATTTCTCATGGCTTTGAAACGGTCAACAACTGTAAGCATAAAATCATCATCTATCATTTGGAAAATTTCATTTGCCCCTCCTCCCGAAAGGTCAAGCTCCGATAATTTATAGCTTTGTTCTAATTGGCCTTGTTCAAATTTTATGATATATTTTTCGCCCATTTTAAATAAGGTAATTTTACAGGCAGGATGTGGAAGTTCGGCAATGATTCTCATAATATATTTTTTGTGTCAAAGCTAAATAAAAGCGACTACGTAAGTCGCTTTGTTTTTAAAACTTTTAAGTAAGATAATAAATGTGAGTTACGTAGTCATGTTCAAAAGGGTGACTACGTAAGTCGCTTTGTTTTTATTAATTTATCCAATAAGCTAATTTTACTAAATTTGTAGTCAAATAAAAAACATGGCCGAAGACCTCAATATCGCCACAAATGGCACCAAAGAAGAGAAATATTTATCATTAATTCCCCAAATTGAAGCTTTGCTTTATGGCGAAACAGATCTTATCGCCAATTTGGCAAATGTTTGTGCAGCTTTAAAAGAACAATTTAATTGGTTTTGGATTGGTTTTTACCTAATTAAAGAAGATGAATTGGTGCTTGGACCATTTCAAGGGCCAGTTGCTTGTACCAGGATTAAAAAAGGTAAAGGGGTTTGTGGTACATCTTGGGAAAAAGCAGAAACAATTATTGTACCTGATGTAGATCAATTTCCGGGACATATTGCCTGCGCTTCAGCTTCAAGATCTGAAATTGTACTGCCTCTTTATCAAGGTGAAAACATAATAGGTGTTTTAGATGTTGATAGTGAACATTTAGCTCATTTTGATGATATTGATGCTAAATACCTTCAGCAAATCATTAACCTATTAGATGCCTAAGCTACCTTATTCTTTTTATCAGCAAGATAATGTGCTCGATTTAGCTGTCCAGCTTTTAGGCAAACAGTTATTTACCTTAATAGACGGCGAACTTACCGGCGGAACTATCGTAGAAACAGAAGCTTACAATGGCGTTATTGATAAAGCTTCACATGCCTATAATGGCCGTTTTACGCCCAGAACTTCAACAATGTATGAAGCTGGTGGGATTTCTTATGTTTATTTGTGCTATGGGATCCATCATTTATTCAATGTAGTTACGGCTACAAAAAATACACCTCATGCAGTTTTAATCCGTGGCATTGAACCAACGGTAGGTTTACCAACAATGTTGGAAAGAAGAAATATGCAAAGCTTGGCACCTCGCATTACAGCCGGACCAGGTGCGCTAGCTAAAGCTTTAGGAATTGATAAAAATCTCAATGCCAAAGATTTATTAGGTGATGAAATCTGGATCGAAGACAATGGAATTCATTTTAAATCAGCAGAAATTGTTGCTTCCCCACGCGTTGGCGTTGATTATGCCGAAGAGCATGCCTTATTGCCTTGGCGGTTTTATGTTAAGGGAAATAAATTCGTAAGCAAACCTAATTCTTGATAAAACTAAAACACTAAGGCCAAAAGCAGGTACTTAAGTACAATCTAACATTAAGAAATTAAGGGAATTAAGTCTTAAACGCTTGAGTCTAAATTTTTCAACTCTCAACTTTTGCTTTCCGCTATCATCTTATAGCTTTCTGCTTTAACCTTTTACCTTTTCCGCTTTAACCTTTCGCCTTTCCCTTTCACCTTAATCAAAACCTTTCAATTTTCTAGCTGTTTAATTATAAAATACATCGATATGAAAAATGAAAAAAATATAGCCATTTTACAGGAAATGGCAGAAAAGGTAAGGATCTGCATGTTCAATACCTTTAGCAGCGATAATGAATTTAGCAGTAGGCCTATGGCTACTTCAAAAATTGAAGATGATGGCAGCATCTGGTTTTTTACCAATGAATATTCACTAAAATCAAAAGAAATTTCAAAAGATAACGAAGTTAATTTGGGTTATAGCGATCCTTCAAATAACACCTATATCTACGTAAACGGCAAGGCAGAATTGGTTGATGATCAAGCAAGAAAAGAAGCTTATTGGTCGCCCGCCATTAAAGCTTGGTTCCCAGAAGGAGTTGATGATCCATCACTCATTCTAATTAAGGTAACTCCACATGTTGCCGAATATTGGGATAGCAATGCCAGTAAAATGGTAGTTGCTTTTAAAATGCTCAAAGCAATTGTAACTGGAGATACGCCTGATGTTGGTAAACATGAAAAGATCAAATTTTAATCAATATAATACCTGATAATGAAAAAGCTTAGCCTGTTGGTTAAGCTTTTTTTGTAATATTGAAGTATGAATTTTGAGAATAATTTAGCCTTTGCAAGAGCACTTGATGAACAGGATATTTTGAAAGAAATGCGTAATGAATATTTGTTTCCACAGCAAAATTCGAAACCATTTATCTATTTGTGTGGTAATTCGTTAGGACTTCAACCTAAAGTAGCAAGAGAGGTTTTAAATGTACAATTAAATAATTGGCAAAATCTCGCTGTTGAGGGTTGGTTTGATGGAGATTCGCCATGGATGTTCTATCATAAAGAACTCAAGAAATTGATGGCACCAATTGTTGGTGCAAGCGCTGCAGAAGTTTGTCCGATGAATACCTTAACTGTAAACCTGCATTTATTGATGGTGAGTTTTTATCGCCCAAAAGGTAAGCGTTTCAAAATTATAATGGAAGCAGGCGCCTTTCCTTCAGATCAATATGCGATTGAAAGTCAAGTACGTTTTCATGGTTTTGATCCAAAAGAAGCTATTATTGAAGTAAAACCAAGGGAAGGCGAATATATTTTGGCAACGGCCGATATTGTAAAAGCAATCGAAAGCAATGCAGATGAAATCGCTTTAGTGCTTTTTGGCGGCATCAATTATTTTACTGGTCAGTTCTTTGATATGAAAGCAATTACTTTAGCCGGACATCAAGTAGGTGCAATTGTAGGATTTGATCTCGCCCATGCAGCTGGAAATGTACCTTTAGAATTACATAACTGGGAAGTTGATTTCGCTTGTTGGTGTTCTTATAAATATCAAAATGCTGGACCAGGCGGGATCAGTGGTATTTTCGTTCACGAAAAACATTCTGTAGATCAAACCATGAATCGCTTTGCGGGATGGTGGGGTTATAAAGAATCGCAGCGGTTTAAAATGGAGAAAGGTTTTATTCCAGAAGTAGGCGCTGATGGTTGGCAGGTAAGTTGTACCCAAGTAATGCCAATGGCTCTATATCACGCATCGTTACAGTTGTTTGAGAAGGCTGGGTTTATGGAAAAGTTGAGATCGAAAAGTAAAATTTTAACCGCTTATTTATTCTTTGTAATTGATGAAGTAAACAAAAATTTAGGTGAGGAGCAATATAAAATTATCACGCCAAAAAACGAAAATGAAAGAGGTGCACAGGTTTCGATTATCGCCAAAGCAAACGGGAAATTGATATTCGATGAACTGGTTAAAAATAATGTGTTGGGCGATTGGCGTGAACCAAACGTGATTCGATTAAGTCCTGTACCCATGTACAATAGTTATGAAGATGTTTTCCTTACCGGAGAATTATTGCTCACCATTAGCCAGCATTTAAAATGATCAATTACAACCCAAAAGAATGGATTAGTTTTATTTTTCACTTCCATAAGGCAGATACTTTTCGCAAGTTGTGGCCACTAATGTTGGGTGTAGCCATATTTTCGGGTGGAGTAGCTTATTTGGAGCTTGAATATTTGGATCTTGGAAAATCTGCCAATGTAAGTAATATTGGAATGATGCATAGCTTGCTTGGATTTGTAATTTCGATGTTATTGGTATTTCGCACCAATACTTCTTATGATAGGTGGTGGGATGGAAGGAAATTATTAGGCGCATTAACCAATGTAAGTCGTAATTTGGCAATTAAAATCAAAGCACTAAACCTGGGAGAGGAAGAAAAAGAGTTTTTCCGATATGCGATTCCGAAGTATGCTTTCGCCTTAAAAGAACATCTGCGGGAGAAACAGTATTTTGGAAAGAACAACCTGTTGATTGAAATTGATGGGGGTAAACACATTCCAAATCAGGTGGCTGCAAGTTTGATCGGTCGCATTTTTACATTACAAACTTTAGGGAAGATTTCTCAAGAACAATTGATCATTTTAAACAACGATACCAGTCAGTTTACCGACATCTGCGGTGGCTGCGAAAGAATTCGAAATACGCCAATTCCATATTCTTATAGCGCCTTTATCAAAAAATTTATCTTCATTTATGTAATTACATTGCCTTTTGGTTGGGTATTTAGTTTAGGTTATTTTGTGATTTTGGTTGTTCCATTCATACTCTATGTATTGGCAAGTTTGGAGCTGATTGCAGAAGAAATCGAAAACCCGTTTAACAATGACGCCAATGACTTACCAGTTGATGAAATCTGCGAGAATATTGAGAAACATGTAAATGAGATTTTAAGTTAAGTTTAAAGTATTGCTACATTGTTATATTGCTGGTTTTGACTAACAATTTAATGATAAACAATTTATCAAATCACATGCTTAAAATTGCTTATCACCCTTTATACGCACATCCTTTACCTGCAGGACATCGTTTCCCAATGTTGAAATATGAGCTGATCCCAGCACAGCTTTTGCATGAAGGTACAATTATAACATCAAACTTGTTTGAGCCAAATATTTTGGCAGAAGATGCAATTTTAGCAACGCATAACCATGATTATTGGTTTTCATTAAAGAATCTTACTTTACCTTTAAAAGAGCAGCGCAGAATAGGTTTTCCTTTAAATGCACAATTGGTGGAAAGGGAAATCCGGATTGCCCAAGGAACAATAGATGGTGCTTTATTTGCGCAGCAATATGGTGTGGCATTTAATGTAGCTGGAGGCACACATCATGCAGGAAGTAACTGGGGCGAAGGTTTCTGTTTATTGAACGATCAGGCAATTGCAGCAAATTACCTATTAAACCATAAGTTAGCCAAGCGAATATTGATTATCGATCTGGATGTGCACCAAGGAAACGGAACCGCAGAAATCTTTAGAAACGAATCCCGTGTTTTCACATTTTCTATGCATGGCGATAAAAATTTTCCATTCAGAAAAGAGCAGTCTGATTTTGATATCGCATTGGCGGATGGAACCAGTGATGCTGAATTTTTAGATCAGCTCAAGAAAGCTTTAAAAATGGTATTCGAAAAGCATCAACCAGACTTCGTTTTTTATCTATCAGGAGTTGATGTATTGGAAACAGATAAGTTAGGAAAACTTTCCTTAAGCAAAAATGCATGTAAGGAACGTGATCAGCTAGTTTTTGAAGCTTGTATCCAACACAAAACCCCTGTTCAGGTTAGTATGGGTGGTGGTTATTCTGAAGATATTAAGACAATCGTTGATGCGCACTGTAATACTTTTAGGGTGGCGGTTGATTTGTTTTTCTAATCGCGTATCTTACCACCTTAGACACCTTAGTTCGTTTAAGCTAAATTGGCTTTGTGTTCTTTGTGTCTTTGTGGTTAACTCTTACTTAATCTTTACCACCTAAGACACCTTAGTTCGTTTAAGTTAAGTTGGCTTTGTGTTCTTTGTCTTTTTGGTTGGAATGTTGTAAAGTTGCAATATTTGTATTACCTAAGTAGATTTAGCAATGTGTTCTTTGTGCCTTTGTAGTTTAAATTGTAAGGTTGAAATTTTTTAAAATTGTCATGTTGGTGCTACCTAAAACAAAAAGCCCCGCAAATTGCGAAGCTTTCGTAGTAGATTAGCTAATTATCAAATTCACTAATTATTTCTTACCCGCTTTCTCATGGTCAGCCAAGAAAGTAGCCAAGCCACTATCAGTTAATGGATGTTTTAATAACGCTGTAATCGCAGCTAATGGTGCAGTAATTACATCAGCACCCAATTTAGCACACGCTACAATATGTAAAGGTCCACGGATAGATGCCGCCAAAATTTGAGTAGGGTAGCCGTAGTTATCAAAAATTAAACGAATATCTTCAATCAATTGCAAACCATCCGTAGAAATATCATCTAACCTGCCCAAAAATGGAGAAACAAAACTGGCACCAGCTTTTGCAGCTAATAATGCCTGTCCAGGAGAGAAGATCAATGTACAATTGGTTCTAATTCCTTTTTGTGAGAAATATTTAATTGCTTTAATCCCGTCTTTTATCATCGGGACCTTAACTACGATTTTCGGATTTAAAGCGGCTAATGCTTCTCCTTCTTTTACAATGCCATCAAAATCGGTAGCAATTACCTCGGCACTTACGTTATCATCTACTATATCGCAAATAGTTTTATAATGTGCAATTACATTGGCATCGCCAGTAATACCTTCTTTGGCCATTAAACTCGGATTGGTAGTTACACCATCTAAAATGCCTAAATCTTGTGCTTCTTTAATCTGATCTAAGTTTGCAGTATCAATGAAAAATTTCATAATCTCGAATCCCAGTTGGGATGTTAGTGTGAGCAGAAAACCCTGATCTAATCGCCCCTTCAGGGGGTAAGGGGAAAAAATGGGCAAGCAACTTTTATCGCACCGCTACAACCTTCTACCCTTGCTGCGTTCCCACCCTGGGGGAGTTCAAAGGGAGCTGATCGTAAAAGACTTGCCCGGCACAAAGGTAGCAAAAGCGACCATTTTACAAAAAGAAATTAGCGAAAAAATGGATTTTAAGGTATGTTATTGATAGTTAGGATGTTGAATTGTTCAGATTGTTTGATTGCTGAATTGTTTGGTTCGCTGGTCATTAGACCGAAGCGAACAATCTCTAAGAAAAGTATTGCGGCTTCTCGTTGTAGCGCCTATGGTCTTGAATCTTAAGGCGGGAAAAATAGTTAATTGTTTAGAGAAGAGCAGTATCTTGAAATACCTAGCAGGGCTGAGTGATCCTGTAAGCGCAGCAAAGAAGAACAGCTTGGCCTGCGGCTGAAAAATAATAAACGTATTATTCCAACTTAGGATTCACAGCCTTGATTTTCCTTCTTTTCCATCAAGGAAAAAGAAATAGGGGTTGCGGCACCTATAAGCCGCTCCAAACAATCATGATGAACAATTATTATAATCGTAAATGAAAACGATTTCGATTACCGATTTCATAATTTAACACAAATTATTTAGCTAAAATATATTCATTTCCTAAAAATGTTGCCGATAACATAATTTAATCTCATTTTTCACTATCTTAGTGTTTTGTGTACACTAACTAAATAGAGATGGAAAATTGGCATGAACAACCAGGATTATATCGTAAAAGCTTTGAACATGATGCCTGTGGTATTGGATTTATTGCACATGTAAAAGGCCGTAAATCTCATCAGATTATTTCAGATGCCATTACTATTTTGGAAAACCTAGACCATCGTGGTGCTTGTGGTGCAGAACCTAATACAGGTGACGGGGCAGGAATCATGATCCAAGTGCCGCACGAATTCTTATTTGATGAATGTCTTAAAACCGGTTTCAGTTTACCCGTTTATGGCGATTACGGTGTTGGTCAGCTTTTTTTGCCCAAAGAAATTAGGGAAAGAGAAGAGTGCCGCGAAATCATTTATCGTACTGCAGAAAAGCTTGGGTTGGAAGTGCTAGGTTTCAGAAAAGTGCAGGTTAATACTTTTGATATTGGTGATATGGCACTTTCGGTAGAACCAGAAATCGAACAGGTTTTTATAGCTAGGCCTTATCATATCGCTGCAGGAGCTGATTTTGAGCGTAAACTGTTTGTGCTCAAAACCTATCTCACCAAAACAATTTACAGTACTGTTTCTGGTAGCAAAGAAAATTTCTATATCGTTTCTTTTTCTTCAAGAACGATCATTTATAAAGGACAATTGACCTCTCTTCAGGTTAGGAGTTATTTTACTGAATTGAGTGATAAACGCATGGTTTCGGCTTTTGGATTGATTCATTCGCGTTTCGCCACCAATACTTTCCCTTCGTGGAGATTGGCGCAACCTTTCCGATTTATCGCCCACAATGGCGAAATCAATACGCTACAGGGTAATTTAAACTGGTTTAGGTCAAGTGTTAAATCATTTGCCTCACCCTATTTTACACCAGAAGAGCTCAATATGATTTTGCCAGTTATCGACGAAACGCAGTCCGATTCGGGCTGTTTAGATAACGTAGTTGAGCTTTTACTTCATGCCGGCAGATCTTTGCCGCATGTATTGATGATGCTGATTCCAGAAGCCTGGGATGGGAATGAGGATATGGATCCCATCAAAAAAGCATTTTATCAATTCCATGCATCGTTAATGGAGCCCTGGGATGGACCAGCTGCAATTGCATTTACCGACGGAAATTTAATTGGCGCTACTTTGGATCGAAACGGATTACGTCCATCTCGTTATGTGTTAACCAATGATGACCGTGTAATCATGGCTTCAGAATCTGGCGCATTGGCGATTGATCAAAGTACGGTAATCGAAAAGGGAAGATTAACACCGGGTAAAATGTTCGTTGTTGATATGCAACAGGGCAGAATCATTAGCGATGAAGAAATTAAACAACAAGTTTGTAGCCGCAGGCCCTATTCGGATTGGATCAATCAATACCAAATCAAACTCGAAGAATTACCAGAACCAAGGGTAATGTTTACCAATCTTTCTGCTGATTCGGTTTTCAAATATCAACAGGTTTTTGGTTATAGTCGCGAAGACATTGAATCGCTATTAAAACCAATGGCTATTGAGGGCAAAGAAGCGATCGGTTCGATGGGAACGGATACGCCTTTGGCCATTTTATCAAAGCAACCACAACATTTATCATCTTATTTTAAACAATTGTTTGCGCAGGTTACCAATCCGCCAATCGATCCGATCCGTGAAAAAGTGGTGATGAGCTTGGCTGGATTTATGGGAAATAACGGTAATCTTTTAGAAGAAAACCAGATGCAATGCCATTGTGTGGGCATTAAACATCCGATATTAACTAATCTAGAGCTCGAAAAACTGCGTAGTATCGATACGGGATTATTCCAATCTAAAACGCTGCAAATGTATTTTAGGGCTAATGGTCAGCCAGGGGCGATGCAAAAAGCACTCGATCGTTTATGTCGCTACGCAGTTGACGCAGTAGAAGATGGTTTTCAGGTAATCGTGTTAACCGATCGAGCTATCGACTCAGAACACGCCGCAATTCCATCCTTATTGGCAGTTTCGGCTGTACATCATCATTTGATTAGGAAAGGCTATCGTGGTGCGGTTGGTATTGTAGTAGAAGCTGGTGATGTTTGGGAAGTACATCATTTCGCCACCTTGATCGGATTTGGTGCTACGGCCGTAAATCCATACTTAGCTTTAGAAACCATTAGAAGATTTGATGAAGAAAGTGGCTTAATGCCCGAAAAACTGATTTCAAATTATATTTATGCCGTAAACAATGGCTTGCTGAAGATTTTCTCAAAAATGGGAATATCAACGTTGCAGTCTTATCATGGTGCACAGATTTTCGAGATTTTGGGTATTAATGAACAAGTGGTAAACACACATTTTACAGGAGCAGTTTCTCGCATCGGCGGATTGGGGTTAGACGAAATTGCTTACGAAACCTTAATTAAACATCGTCGCAGCTTCGGTCCAAAAACTCAAGCAGAACCAACTTTAACGGCTGGCGGAACTTATAAATGGCGTAGAAGGGGTGAAAAACATTTGTTTAACCCAGAAACGATCCACTTATTACAAAATGCGACTCGAAGAAATGATTACGCCACATTTAAGCGCTATTCGAAACTGATCAACGAACAAACCCAACAAGCTTACACCATCCGCGGTTTGTTAGAGTTTAATTATCATCGCCCTGCGGTAGGATTAGAAGAAGTAGAATCGACTGAATCAATCTTAAAAAGATTTGCCACAGGCGCCATGTCATTCGGTTCTATATCCCACGAAGCACATTCTACTTTGGCCATTGCCATGAACCGCATCGGCGGAAAAAGTAACACAGGAGAAGGTGGTGAAGATGAAATGCGTTACGTAAAATTGGAGAATGGCGATTCGATGCGTTCAGCGATTAAACAAATTGCCTCAGCACGTTTTGGCGTAACGAGTTATTACCTCACCAATGCTGATGAATTACAGATCAAAATGGCGCAAGGTGCAAAACCAGGCGAAGGTGGTCAATTACCTGGTCACAAAGTGGATGATTGGATTGCAAAAGTTCGTCACGCTACACCGGGTGTTGGATTGATCTCACCGCCACCACACCATGATATTTATTCTATCGAAGATCTAGCGCAACTGATTTTTGACCTTAAAAATGCGAATAGAGCGGCACGGATTAATGTAAAGCTTGTTTCTAAAGCAGGCGTAGGCACTATTGCCGCAGGTGTTGCCAAAGCACATGCAGATGTAATCTTGGTTTCTGGTTATGATGGCGGAACAGGCGCTTCACCTTTAACTTCGATCCAACATGCAGGTTTACCATGGGAATTGGGATTGGCCGAAGCACATCAAACATTAGTTAAAAATAGATTGAGAAATCGGGTGGTCTTACAAACTGATGGGCAGCTAAAAACTGGTCGTGATATTGCCATTGCAGCGTTATTAGGTGCCGAAGAATTTGGTGTAGCTACTGCTGCATTAGTTACAGCTGGATGCATCATGATGCGAAAATGCCATTTAAATACTTGCCCGGTGGGCGTAGCTACACAAGATCCAGAATTAAGAAAACTCTTTACTGGCGATGCTGATCATGTGGTCAATCTTTTTCATTTCCTGGCCGAAGAACTGCGTGAAATTATGGCAGAACTGGGTTTCAGAACAATTAATGAGATGGTTGGCCAATCGCAGGTTTTGCAAATGCGACAAATACCTGAAGCCGATTGGAAGTTAAAATATGTAAATCTTGCCCCAATTCTTTACCAAGAGCCAGCACAAGGTTTGCCGTTGTTCCAAACAGAAGTGCAAGATCACGGATTGGAAAATGTGTTAGATCATCAATTGATTGAAAAAGCACAGCCAGCAATATTGAATAATGAACCTGTATTTGCCAGTTTTGAAGTAAAAAACACGGATAGGGCAATTGGGACAATGTTATCAAACGAGGTTTCTAAAATCCATAAAAGTGCTGGATTACCTGCAGATACGATTAATTTTAAGTTTCATGGTTCTGCCGGACAAAGTTTTGGTGCATTTGCGGCAAAGGGTTTAACCTTAGCTTTAGAAGGTGAGGGGAATGATTATGTGGGCAAAGGTTTATCGGGTGCTAAATTGGTCATCTATCCTTTTGGAAATATCAATTACCAACCAGAGCAAAATATCATTATTGGAAATGTGGCACTTTATGGCGCTACTTCGGGCGAGTTATATGTGCGTGGGAAAGCGGGAGAACGTTTTGCCGTACGTAATTCAGGTGCAACCGCGGTTGTAGAAGGTGTGGGTGATCATGGCTGCGAATATATGACAGGTGGAGAGGTTTTGGTAATTGGTGATACTGGTAGCAATTTCGCCGCCGGTATGAGTGGAGGCATTGCTTGGGTATATGATGTAAGCAAAACTTTTGCTAAAAAATGTAACCCAGAAATGGTTGATCTTGATCCACTACAACAAGAAGACCAGGAACGAATTATAGTATTGCTAAAAAATCATATCAGATTAACCAGCAGCAGGGTTGCAGAATTTATTTTGAGCGATTGGGAAGCTCAATCTACACATTTTATCAAGGTATTTCCAAAAGAATATAAAGCAGTTTTATTACAACGTACCACTATTAAAACGAATTAGTGATGGGAAAAGTGACAGGATTTTTAGAATATGAAAGAGTTACTCCTGAAAAGCAGGAAGTTACTGAACGGGTAGCGCATTACAATGAATTTTTACATCCGTTACCAGCCGATCAGTTAAATAAACAGGCTGCCCGTTGTATGGATTGCGGCGTACCCTTTTGCCAATCTGGATGCCCTTTGGGTAACGTAATTCCAGAATTTAATCATGCCGTATACAAAGCAGATTGGCTGGGTGCTGCCGAGATCCTATTGAGTACCAATAATTTTCCAGAGTTTACCGGAAGGATTTGTCCCGCTCCATGCGAAAGTGCATGTGTTTTAGGTATTAACAAGTCGCCTGTGGCTATCGAAGAAATCGAGAAACACATTATCGAAATCGCTTTTGCTAAAGGTTATATCAAAGCCAATGCCCCCTTAATCCGTACAGGAAAAAAGATTGCCGTAATTGGTTCAGGTCCGGCAGGTTTAGCCACTGCAGCACAGCTGAATAAAGCTGGTCACGAAGTTGTAGTATTTGAACGAGATGATGTACCTGGCGGATTATTGCGATACGGCATTCCAGATTTCAAGCTCCAAAAAGACGTGGTTGAACGAAGGATAAAATTAATGGAAGAAGAAGGAATTGTGTTCAAATGCAACTCAAATGTTGGCGAAAATGTTGAATTGAGTACATTGTTAAGAGATTACCAAGCTTTGGTTTTAGCTGGAGGATCAACCATTCCACGTGACTTAAACTTACCAGGAAGAGAATTGGATGGTATTCATTTCGCCATGGATTTTTTGAAACAACAAAACAAACGAGTTGGTAATCGAACCGTTGAAGGCAAAGAATTAAAAGCCACCGGTAAAAATGTAATTGTAATTGGCGGTGGCGATACGGGATCTGATTGCATCGGAACTTCAAATCGCCAGGGCGCCAAATCGGTTACACAGTTTGAAATCATGCCAATGCCGCCGCAAAACAGGACTGAGCATATGCCTTGGCCGCAATATCCGATGTTGTTAAAGGTCACTTCATCACATGAAGAAGGCGCACATCGCAATTGGGCGGTTAATACACAAAAGTTCAATGCAGATGAAAATGGAAATCTGAAATCGCTCAGCGTAATTGAAGTACAATGGGAAATGGATACAAATGGGCGAGCAGTTGGTTTTAAAGAAGTGCCAGGAACCGAAAAAGAATACCCATGCGAATTGGTTTTATTGGCGATGGGTTTCTTACATCCACAAAAACAAGGATTATTGGAAAAATTAGGGGTGGAACTGGATGAACGCGGGAATGTAAAAGCTTTAGAAGGAGTTTACCAGACTAATATTGCCAAAGTTTTTGCTGCTGGCGATATGCGTCGCGGACAATCCTTAGTGGTTTGGGCCATTTCTGAAGGAAGGGAAGCAGCCCGAAAAGTGGATGAATATTTAATGGGTTATAGCAAGTTACCGTCTAAAGATGCGGTAGCTTATGCGTAAACTTAATGGAATCGTCATTGCGAGGCTGTGTTGGGTGTGAGCGAGCCTTGGCAATCTTATTCGTAACCATCTAAGAAACCTTAGAAAAGCCAAGTATTTCGTTATCGTCATCCTGAACTTGTTTCAGGATCTTTCTCGAGTTAGATGCTGAAATGAATTCAGCAGGACGAGTTTTTTAAACTTCTTGTCATTCAGCGCTTAGCGAAGAATCTTTTTCAAGGGTCTATAGAGATTCCTCACAAGTTCGGAATGACAATCACGATAAATAAAATTCCAGTAGTATAACGAGTAACATATATCTACCTATTGAAATCTAAAATACCCCGTCCCAAACCCGCTACCTTCAACTCCTAAACCTTATTGCAGCGAGCATCCCGATCCTTCATCGGGATAAAGCGGAAAGAAGGGCTGCACTAACCGAAGAGCAGTGACATTGTTTTTCAAAATGTTAAAATCCGTCATCGGATGAAATGAGCATGATGCTTATTCTTCATCCGATGACGGATTAATACGGAATAACATAATCGCTAGAAGCTGAGATGATCTTAGGTTTCTTAGGTGGTAGATTGCCACGGCGCCATGCTGGCCTCGCAATGACGTATTGCTAGAAACTGAGATAATCTTAGGTTTCTTAGGTGGTAGATTGCCACGGCGCTACGCTAGCCTCGCAATGACGAATCTCGAGAATAGACTCCTTCTAAATTACCATTCATACCTCAAACAACCATCATAATTCCGATATTAGGGAAAACCTTAACCTCGTTTTCCTATGTCCGAATTAGATGATCACCAAACTGGCGATACCCGCCGTGATTTCTTAAAGAAAACATCACTTTTTACCGCTTTATCTTTAACGCCATTAACGGTTTTAAAGGCGGCAGACAACAAAGTTGATGAACGTTTTGCAGAACTCTTCGAGAAAATCCCGCTCAACCTCAAGGTAAATAACAAACCCTATGCGCTTAAAGTAGAGCCGCGGAGAACTTTGTTAGATCTTTTGCGTGAAGAATTGCATTTAACCGGTACCAAAAAAGGTTGCGATCATGGGCAATGTGGCGCTTGTACTGTTCATGTTGACGGTGTTCGGGTAAATTCGTGCCTCAGCTTGGCGGTAATGAACGAGGGAAAAAGTGTGACTACGATTGAAGGTTTGGCCAATGGCGATCAATTGCATCCAATGCAAGCGGCGTTTATCAAACACGATGGTTTCCAGTGCGGTTACTGTACGCCCGGACAAATCATGAGTGCGGTAGCCTGTGTTCGCGAAGGTCATGCCAATTCGAAAGAAGAAATTAGAGAATACATGAGTGGAAATATTTGTAGGTGTGGTGCTTATCCCAACATCGTTGATGCGATACAGGAAGTGAAAGAAGGAGGAGCCAAAGTATGATCAACTTCCAATACCTCAGAACAACAATTGTAAAAACCGCTTTGGGATTGATCAGTAAAGATCCAAAAGCTACGTTTATTGCAGGCGGGACTAATTTGGTCGATTTGATGAAACGAGGTGTAACTGCACCAGAAAAACTGATCGATATCAACCATTTGCCACTTAAGAAAATAGAATTGATTAATAATGTGCTCCACATTGGTGCATTAACCTCAAATTCTGGCCTGGCCGAAAATGCCATCGTAAAAGAAAAATTTCCTTTGTTGATGTTGGCTTTGCAAAGTGGTGCATCAGCGCAATTGCGAAATGTAGCAACTGTAGGCGGAAATATGATGCAGCGCACCCGTTGTGGCTATTTTTATGATACTACGATGCCCTGCAATAAACGCCAACCGGGAAGTGGTTGTGGTGCCATTGGCGGATATAACCGGATGCATGCGATATTCGGGACTTCAGAATCCTGTATTGCGGTACATCCGAGCGATATGTGTGTAGGTTTAGCGGCTTTAGATGCGAAAGTGGTGATCGCAAGTGCCAAGGGCGAAAGAAAAATCAACTTTACAGATTTCCATCGCCTGCCGGGAACTACACCTGAAAAAGATAATAACCTGCAAAAAGGTGAACTGATTACCGGAATTGAAATCCCAGTAAATAATTTCAACAAGAACTTTCATTACCTGAAAGTTCGCGATCGATCTTCGTATGCCTTTGCGCTAGTTTCTGTAGCGGCTGCATTAGAACTTAATCAAGATATAATTGTAAATGCTCGTTTAGCAATGGGTGGTGTAGCTCATAAACCATGGCGATTAACTGCTGTTGAAGCATTTTTAAAAGGAAAACAAGCCACTGTGGCCAATTTTGAAGCAGCATCCAAACTAGCTATGGGCGATGCCAAAAGTTTTGGAGAAAATGATTTCAAACTAAAATTGGCCCCAAATTCAATTATCGAAGCGTTAACCGTAGCCAAATCTAAAGCGTAATGGAGAATTTATATTTTGACGAGAACGACCGCGTTGATGGCGTTGCGAAAGTAACCGGAAAAGCAACTTACTTTGCCGAATATCAGGTTCCAGGATTAACTTATGGCGTTTTGGTAACGAGCACGATCACCAAAGGGAAAATTACTGCTATTGATAGCAAAGCGGCAAGCAATGCGCCCGGAGTTTTAGGTGTATTATCTTATTGGAACAAACCTTCAGCTCCAGGTTATGAGCAAAGTGGTGGTTCGCCAATGAAGATTTTTTACACCGATCAGGTATTTTTTAACGGTCAGCCAGTGGCGATGGTCGTAGCCGATACCTTTGAACGTGCAACCTATGCGGCTTCATTAGTGAAAGTAAGTTATGAAAAAGTAGCTTTCAATACTGATTTTGAGAAAAGTGTAAAAGATTCATCAGCAAAGAAATTGCAAGGTCAGCCGCCTTACGTTCGTGGCATAGCTGATGCTTTTAAAACTGCAGAAGTCCAACTGGAACAAACTTATATTTTGCCGATCGAAACACATAATCCGATGGAATTACACGGAATGATTGCCGATTGGGGTGTAAATGATAAAGTTACGGTTTGGGCTAAAACTCAGGGTGTAAAATCTACCCAAGCCACAATTGCCAATGTATTTAAAATTCCACAAGAAAATATCCAGGTAAATTCGGAGTTTGTAGGCGGTGGTTTTGGCATGGCATTGAAGACTTGGCCAGTAGAAATTGCTACGGTAATGGCATCGAAGCATTTAAAACGTCCGGTTAAATTGGTCATTACTCGCGATCAAATGTTTACCATGGTGGGAAATCGCCCTGCGGCACACCAAAAAATAGGAATCGGTGCTACCAAAGATGGAAAGATTACCGGAATTACGCATACGGCTTTCGGACAAAGCGCTACTTACGAAAACTTTACCGAAGGCGTGGTCAACATGACCAAGTTCATGTACGATTCGCCAAACGTAAACACTAATTATTATGTAGTTCCGGTTGATACAGGTGTGCCGATCTGGATGCGTGGCCCGGGAGAAGCCACCGGTGCTTTTGCTTTGGAAAGTGCAATTGATGAAATGGCGTATGCGCTTAATATGGATCCATTAGAGTTTAGGGCGAAGAATGATCCTGAAAAAGATCCGGCACAAAACCGACCGTTTTCTAGTAAATACATAAAGGAAGCCTATAAAATAGGTGCTGAAAAAATAGGATGGAGCAACCGTAAAAATAAACCAGGAAGCATAATTGATGGCAAATGGCAAATTGGTTATGGTGTTAGTGTTGGTGTTTTTAATGCGGGAAGAGGCAGAGCAAGTGTAAAGGGAATCCTAAAAGCTGATGGAACATTGCTTTTACAAAGTGCAACAAGCGATATCGGTCCGGGAACAGGAACTGGAATGGCATTGATTGCCAGTAGATTGATGAATATTCCAGTTGATAAAATTACCTTCGAATTGGGCGATTCTTCTTTACCACCAGCACCAAGTCAGGGTGGGTCGGCTACGCTTTCTACAGTTGGGAGTGCAGTGAATGATGTTTGTGTGGCTTTAAAATCGACTATTGCAGAATTGGCGGCCAATTCAAATATGGATGCAACATCCAACTTTGTGGATGTGTTGAAGAAAAATAACCTGCCAATGATCGAAAAAACAATCCAATCGCAACAAGGAGCCGAAGCGAAGAATTATTCGCTGTATTCGTTCTCTATTCACTTTGTGCAGGTAAAAGTTCATCAGTTAACAGGAGTAGTGAAAGTGAGTAAAATTGTCTCTGTTGGTGATTCAGGAAAGATTGTAAGCCCGAAAACGGCTCGTAGTCAAATGATTGGTGGTGCAGTTGGCGGAATTGGAATGGCTTTAACTGAAGAAGCAATTTATGATCATCGTTATGGAAGATATGCCAACAACAACTTTGCCGATTACCATGTGCCTGTTCATGCAGATGTGCCAGAAATTGAGGTGCTTTTTATTGATAAACCCGATCCGATTATTAATCCAATGGGCGCAAAAGGAATGGGAGAAATTGCGCTGATTGGTTTTTCTGCTGCAGTAGCGAATGCGGTTTTTAATGCAATGGGAAAGCGGGTTAGGAGTTTACCGATTACGCCAGATAAGGTGCTTGGCGCATAATTTTTAACACCTAAGACACCTAAGATATAAAGGGCTTGTTAATTTTACGCGTCATTTCGAGGCAAACGCAGTGCCGAGAAATCTACTGTTTCTTGAGAAAAATAGCTTAAGAATTTTCAAATTAGACTTCTCCTCGCTGCGCCGCGTTCGAAGTGACGTATAACAATGTTATTTTCCGTCATCCGATGACCAACGGTCATCGGATGACGGAAAATGTTTATTTCTCGCTCGGATTTTTCTTTCCGGCCAATAATTTTTCTACCGTTTTATGGATTCTTTCCTGCCTAGTTTTTTCCTGCTTTGCCGTTAAAACCCAAAGCACATACTCTTTTCGGTTTGAGTAAGAAAGCTGTTCATAAAATGATAAAGCAGTATTTTGTTTTTCCAGGGCTGATTTGAGATCTTCTGGAAGCGTAATTATTTTATTTTGGACATCTACATAATTCCCATAATCGCTTTTTGCAATTTCGGCATTACCTTGTCCAGATTTCTTTCTAGCATCTTCAGGTTTAATTCTGATGGCCGTCCAAATGGTATCAATTGCCGCAGAAGCGCAAGGGGTGAGGTGATAAACTTTCAGGTCATCCCAGCTCTGCATCATGTTTAGATCGCTTGCCAACTTAGTTTTAGCTTTTGGATAGATAATCCAGCTTACCCTATTGGCATCTAGTTGTTTATATTCTGAATCTAAAGCTTCCATCATGTCTAATTTGGTGATGGCAAAGATTAGTATCGCATCATAATTCTCCGTAGGCCCAAAAGAAAAATTAATATCATTTGGCAAATCGCCGATGATGCTTTGAAAATTTTCTGGTGCATTAAGTACACAAACTTTAGAGCCTGGTTTAACACGGAGTTTTTTTAGGAGTTGGTTTTCCATAGTTATTAATTTCCTTGTCATTTAGAGCGAAGGAAAGAATCTACCTAAGTCTTAAAGAGATTCCGCATGGCTCGAAATGACAGATTTTTATTATGAATTTATTTACAACCTCAATTTCGCGAAAAAATCCCAAAGTACAATACCTGCAGAAATTACAATATTGAAAGAATGTTTGGTTCCAAATTGTGGAATTTCAATACATTCATCAATTTTTTGCATTACTTCATCACTCACCCCATTTACTTCATTCCCAAAAATAAGCGCATATTTTATTTTTGGATCTGGTTTAAATGTATTGAGCATTGTACTATTTTCGGCTTGTTCTATTGCGATGATTTGATAACCATGCGCTCTTAAGCTATCAATCGCTACCAAAGTATCTTCAAAATGGATCCAATCTACCGATTGTGTAGCGCCTAGGGCGGTTTTTTCAATCTCACGATGTGGAGGCTGTGCTGTAATGCCGCATAAAACCACTTTTTCGATCGCAAATCCGTCAGCTGTTCTAAATACAGAGCCAACATTGTGCATACTGCGCACATTGTCCAAAACTACGACCACAGGCAGTTTTTCCTGTTCCTTAAATTCTTGGATGTTTACACGATTGAGTTCGTCGAGGATGAGTTTTTTCATGCTGCTAAATTAGCTAATTAGTAGAGTAGCTTTGACAATTTTCTATGTAACTGGCTAAATTAAGTTTGTCAATCCTTTAAGGATTGACAAACTTTCCAACCCCATCACCAATCTCATGTACATAAATCGCAGCAGGATAACCAACTTGTTCTACATAAAAATCGGTTAATTGCTTCGCAAAATCTTCTTCAAATCCTTTTTTAAGCAGGGCGATAGCACAACCTCCAAAGCCAGCACCAGTCATACGGGCACCAGTTACCTGAGGATAATCCTTGCAAAAATCAATCACTGCATCTAGTTCTTTACCAGTAACTTCATAAAGTGATTTGAGCGATTGGTGAGAAGCATACATGAGTCTTCCAAATTCATCTAATTCTCCAGCATTTAAAGCTTTTGCAGCCAAATGCACACGATCATTTTCCTTTACCACATGTGTTGCTCTTTTTAAAACCGTTTCATCAATAATCAAATGGCTATGTAGAGCAAATTTTTCTGCATTGAGTTCACATAAATTCATAATATTGATTTCCTGCTGCAAAGCTTTCAATGCGATATTGCATTCTTCAACCCGTTCATTATATTTAGAATCGGCCAATTCTCTGGATTTGTTGGTGTTGATGATGGCTAATACATGATCCCCCAAATCGCAATCAACCACTTTATATTTCAAGGACTTTCCAGCACATTGGGATCCTAAGCTTAGAATTCCACGTGGACAAGTTGTCGCG
>JADMIO011507042.1_pt1 | contig 48293 bp, 34 predicted proteins | sample 8958161 | NCBI WGS metagenome assembly JADMIO01 (sample SAMN16585339, study PRJNA669376) | soil metagenome | isolation source: Crop rotation soil | place: USA: Cullars Rotation, Alabama | collected 2011
CCCCCGCCACGGCCGCCGCCACGCTCGTAGGCCGGACGCTCGGCGCGGAATCCGCCGCCACCGCCACCGCCGCCGCCGCCCTCGTCGCGCGCGCCGCCGCCGCCGCCCCCACCCCCGCGCCCGGCGAGGATGACGTTGTTGGCGATGACGTCGGTCTTCCAGATTTTCTGGCCTTCCTTCTCGTAGCTGGACGTCTGGAGGCGCCCCTCGACGAAGATGGTGGAGCCCTTGGCGAGGATCTTCTGGAGGGCCTCGGCGCGCTTCCCGAAGAGCACGACGTTGTGCCAGTCGGTGCGCTCCTTGCGCTCGTTCGTTCGCTTGTCGAAGTAGCTCTCGGTCGTCGCCAGACGAAGTCGGAGCACGGCCTGATCGGGCCCCTGCCCGAACCGCAGCTCCGGATCCGCGCCGAGGTTACCGAGCAGCATCACGCGGTTGAGACCTTCCGCCATTGAATCCTCCGAGCGCGCTCGTCCCGAACGGGCAGCGCGCCGCTCCGAATCGGGTACGTCGCAGCCTGTGACCCGTCAATGCGCGCCGGACATTTTCGTGCACCGGAAGGCTCCCGCCGGCGTTGCGCGACGAGCCGCCTCAGGGGAACGCGAGGACGAACCAGCGCGGCGCGTCACCCGAGTCCTCGCGCGCGACGACGCGTGCCCCGGCAGCCTCCGCCGCCGCGCGATGATCTTCGCCCCAGGCGAGCAACACGCGGGCAGACGTGGCGACCGCGCGCGCGCGGAGCGCCTCCGGCGAGCCGAACGACGACGGCACGCGCGGCTTGCGCGGATCCTGATCGCGATCGACGTCCGCGTCGAGCGGCCGGCCGAACGCGGCGAGCAGCGCGTAGTAGCCGTAGTCCGGAGATCCGCCTTCGAGGTCGCGCGTGTCGATCAGCACGCGCGCACCTTTCGCCGTCGCCGCCTCGAGCGCGCGACCAGCTGCGACCTCGCGCGGGCGCGGCGCGGCTTCGAACCATGGGAGCGAGCGATGGACGCGGAACGCGATCCACGCGGCGAGCGCTGCCGTCGCGAGCGCCACGAGCCGGTTGCGTCGCGCGCGTGATCGTTCGCCCGCGAGGAGCGCGCCGAAGGCGTCGGTGGACGCGAAGATCACCACCGTCGCCGGACCGAGCAGCGCGCGCTCGGGGTGGTGCGTCGGCGCGCCGTCGCGCACGTCGCCGAGGACGAGCACGAAGAGCTGGAGCGCTGCCAGGAGCAGCGGGCGACTCCAGCGCACGTCGAGGCTCGCGCCCGCGTTCGCATCACCAGCCGCACCTCCGCCGGTGCGCGCCCGACGTCGAACGATCACGAGCGAGACGAGCCCCACGAGGCCCGCTGCCACGGCCTCGCGCAGGTCGGTGACGGCGCCGAGCGGATAGCCGAGCACGCGTCGCAAGAGCGACGGTCCGTTGCCGAGCGCCTGGCGATAGCTGCGGACGAGCCCGAGGTAGCGGAACGGATCGTGGAACACGACGGCCTGCCACAGCGTCCACGCGATCGGCCCCGCCACGGCCACGAGCGCTGCAACGACGTGCAGCGCGCGCTCCCGTCCGTGCGCGCGCGCCGCGTCCCACAGCGTGAACGCGGCGAACGCGGTCGTGATCGGCCAGGCGTCGTAACGGCTGAGACAGCTGGCCAGCAGGCCGCACGCGCCGAGGAGCCGCACGCGGCCGGAGCCGGAAGCGAGCGCCATCGCGCCGATCGCGGCGCACGCGGCCGCCGGAACCTCCGGCACCGTCGCGACCGCGAGCTGCATCGCCCACGGCATGAACGCGGCGAGGAGCGAGGCCGCGATCGTCCGGCGGCGTGACAGCCCGATCGCGCGGGCCATCAGCGCGACGATCACGCCCGCGAAGGCGGCGCCCACGATCGCGAGCACGCGGGCGACCAGCAACGACGCGCCGAAGACCTTCATCCCCGAGCCGACGAGCCAGAACGGCAGCGGCAGCCAGCTCGTACCCGTCGGATCGAGGCGCGGGGCCGCGGCGAAGCGCTGCGCGATGACCACGCGCGCGAAATCGTCGTCGCTCACCGCGCGGAAACCCAGGAGGAGGAGCGCGAGCCCGCCGACGACGCGCGCGGCTCCGGCGATGAAGGCGTCGAACGCCACCCCGGGAGCGCGCGAGATCGGTCCGCTCGACACGACGGTTCGACGCGGCTGCGCTCCGCGCGCGATCAGGGGTTGGTCGACGTCGACGGAGCGGGCGGGACGACGGTCGTCGCCGCCGTGGGCTCGGGCGTCGTCGTGGTCGACGGGACGGGCGCCGGCGTCGTCGTGGTCGCGGTGGTCGGCTCGGGGATCGGCACCGACGTGGGCAGCGGCAACGGCGGGGGCGCGGGCGGCGTCGACGCCGAGGCCGACACCGACGCGCTGCTCTCGCCGAGATAGAGCGCCTGCGCCGCCTCCTCGTACTTCGACGGACCACGCTGCGAGGCGAGACCGGCGAGGATGATCGAGGTGAACATGAACGTGAACGCCGCCATCTCGGTGAGCCGCGTGAGGAAGTTCCCCGCGCCGGCGCCGCCGAAGACCTGCTGGCTCGCCCCGCCGAACGCCGCGCCCATCCCACCACCGCGCCCCTGCTGCAGGAGGATGACGAGGACCAAGAAGGCGCAGACGAAGATGTGGATGATGGTGACGAGGATGGTCATGGGTGACGGCGAGCGACCGGAGGCGTGGACGTGCGGACGGAGGGGCCTACGCGGATCCGGGCGGGGACGCCAGCGCGTGTGCGGCGCGCAAGATGAGCCCGAACCCGTCCGCGTCAAGGGCGGCGCCCCCGACGAGCGCGCCGTCGACGTCGACCTGAGCGAGGAGATCCTTGGCGTTTTCGCCTTTGACGCTGCCCCCGTAGAGCACGCGGGTGACCTCGGCCAGGCGCGGATCCTTCTTGCCGAGCTCGACGCGGATCGCCGCGTGGACCTCCTGCGCATCGGCCGGCGTGGCGACCTTGCCGGTGCCGATGGCCCAGACGGGCTCGTAGGCGACCACGGCCGCGCCGCGGGCCGAGGCGATGGCATCGAGCGCCGCGCGCAGCTGCCGCAGCACCACGTCGAGCGTCTTGCCGCTGGTGCGCTCGTCGAGCGTCTCTCCGACGCAGACAATCGGGTGCAGCTGCGACGCGATGGCCGCGACCGTCTTCCTGGCGACGAGCTCGTCCGTCTCGCCGAGGAGCTGTCGTCGCTCGCTGTGGCCGAGGATCACCCAGCGGCAGCCGGCTTCCTTCAGCATCGGGCCGCTGACCTCGCCGGTGAACGCGCCCTTCGGCTCGGGGTAGAGGTTCTGCCCGGCGACGCCGATGGGCGGGCGGCCACGCTTCTGACCGACCTCCTCGACCGCGTGCGCGACGGCCGCGAGCGCGGTGAACGGCGGCGCGACGACGACCTCGACGCCCGCGAGCTCGGAGGCGCGCTCGGCGACGGCGACCGCGAGCTCGACGCCGGAGGCACCACCGTGGTGCATCTTCCAGTTGCCGGCGATGAGAGGGATGCGGCTCTTGTGCATGACGTTCGGTTCCTCGGGTCGCGGTTTCAGGTGGCGGGCTCTCGGTCGCGAGAGAGGCCGGCTCCGCGGAGGGCCTCGACGCCGGGGAGCTTCTTGCCCTCGAGGAGCTCGAGCGACGCGCCGCCGCCGGTCGAGATGTGCGAGATCTTCGAAGCGACGTCGCCCCCGGCAGCGACGACCGCCGCTGCCGAGTCGCCGCCGCCGATCACGCTGTAGGCCGAGCTGTCGGCGATGGCGCGCGCGACGGCGAACGTGCCGTTGGAGAAGGCCGGCTTCTCGAACATGCCGAGCGGGCCGTTCCAGAGGATGGTCTTCGCGCCCTCGAAGCGCTTGGCGAACAGAGCGACGGTCTTCGGCCCGATGTCGAGCGCCATGGTCCCGGAGGGGATCGCGGAGACGTCGACGGTCTTGCCCTCGGTCGCGTCGATCGAGCTCGCGACCACGACGTCGGTCGGGATGACGAGGTCGACGGTGCGCCCGCCGCGCCCGCTGCGCGCCTTCTCGACGATGGTGCGCGCGAGGGGAAGCTTGTCGGCCTCGACCTTGGAGGCGGCGACGTCGACGCCCTTGGCCGCGAGGAACGTGTTGGCCATCGCGCCGCCGATGAGGAGCGCGTCGACGCGCTCGAGGAGCGCCTCGATGACCTCGATCTTGTCGCTGACCTTCGAGCCGCCCAGCACGGCGACGTACGGCTTCTCCGGCGCCTCGAGGAGCTTCGAGAGCGCTTTGATTTCCTTCAGCAGGAGGTAGCCGGCCGCGCGCTCCGCCATCAGTCGCGGGAGCGCGTGCACGCTGGCGTGCGCGCGATGCGCGGCGCCGAACGCGTCGTTGACGTAGACGTCGGCGAGCTCGGCGAGCTGCCGGGCGAACGTCTCGTCGTCCTTCTCTTCCTCGGCGTGGAAACGGAGGTTCTCGAGCAGGCAGATCTGACCGGGGCGCAGGTCGCGGACGACGCGCTTGGCCGCGTCGCCCACGCAGTCGTCGGGGATGTGGACCTCGACGCCGAGGACCTCGCTCAGGCGCGCGCCGACCGGCTCGAGCGAGAACTTCGAGTTGTCCTTCCCCGGCTTGGGACGGCCGAGATGGGACGCGAGCACGACGCGCGCGCCCTTCTCGATGGCCTTCTTGATGGTGGGCAGCGCCTCGCGGATGCGCGTGTCGTCGGCGACCTTGCCGTCGTCGGTGAGCGGACAGTTGAAGTCGACGCGGATGAAAGCCCGACGGCCCTCGAGCGTGAGGTCGTCGATCGTCGACACGTTGTCGAGCATGCCCATGGTGATCTCAGAGCTTGCCGGCGATGAGCTTCGTGAGATCCACCATGCGGTGGGAGAAGCCCATCTCGTTGTCGTACCAGGCCTGGACGCAGACCAGCTGCTCGCCGACGACCTGCGTGAGGTGCGAATCGACCGTGGAGGAGTGCGGGTCGCCGATGAAGTCGGAGGAGACGAGCTCCTCGTCGGTCACGGCGAGGATCCCCTTGAGCGGACCGTTCGCCGCCTTGCGGAGCGCGTCGTTGACGGCGTCGCGCGTGGTGGCCTTCTCGACCTGGGCGACCATGCCGACGATCGAGACGTCGGGCGTCGGGACGCGGATCGAGAAGCCGTCGAGCTTGCCCTTGAGCCTCGGCAGCACGAGCCCGATCGCCTTGGCGGCGCCGGTCGACGACGGGATCATCGACAGGGCCGCGGCGCGCGCACGGCGCTTGTCCTTGTGCGGCAGGTCGAGAACCATCTGGTCGTTCGTGTACGAGTGCACGGTCGTCATCTGACCGCGGATGATGCCGAACGTCTCGTCGACGACCTTGGCCACCGGCGCGAGGCAGTTCGTGGTGCAGGACGCGTTCGAGACGATGTGGTGCTTCGCCGCGTCGTACTCGTTCGCGTTGATGCCGATGCAGAACGTGGCGTCGACGTCCTTCTCGCCCGGGGCCGAGATGATGACCTTCTTGGCGCCGGCTCCGAGGTGCATCTGTCCGCCCTTCTGGTCGCGGAAGATGCCGGTGCACTCGAGGACGACTTGCGCGCCGAGGTCCTTCCACGGGAGCTTCGACGGGTCGCGCTCGGCGAGGACCTTCACGTGGTTCTTGCCGATGTGCAGCGAGCTGCCCTCGACCTTGACGTCGAACGGCGCGCGGCGATGCACCGAGTCGTGACGGAGGAGGTGGGCCAGCGTGTCGGGGCTGGTGAGGTCGTTGATCGCCACGATCTCGAGATCGCCCTCACCACGCTGCATCAGCGCGCGCACGATGCAGCGACCGATGCGTCCGAACCCATTGATGGCGATCTTCGTGGCCATTTTCTCGCTCCGTTGGTGCGTGGACTGCCCGCCGCGGGTGACCCGTCGCCGCCAAGTTGCGGCCACGAATGCGCGGGGGAAAAGGGGGCTGGACGCTAGACGTCCCCCCACCACGACGCAAGGTCGAGGAGTCGGCTCGGCGAGCCCGCCGTTCGGGCGAGAACGAGGCCGCTCGGCGCGGCTACGCTTCGCCTTCGGGCTTGAGCTGCACGCCGGCGGCCTGCGTGCTCTTGCCGTCGCTCCGCACGTGCGGCTGCAGGGCGCGCGCGAAGTGCTCGACCCATTGCACGTAGGTGTGGAGCCGCCCGCGACCGGCGTCGGTGAGCCGATACTGCGAGAGGCGACGGCGGCCGTCGAACGTCCGCTCGACGGTGATCACGCCTTCGTTTTCGAGCGCACGAAGGTGCGCGCTCAGGTTTCCGTCGGAGAGCTCGAGATCGTCGCACAGCAACCGGAAGCTCACGCCCGGTTGTCGAGCGATCGCACCCGCAATCTCGAGCCGAGGATGCGCGAAGAGCCGCGCATCGGTCGGCAGCTTACTGCCCTTGGTCGTCATTGGAGAGGCCGCCACGCAGTTCGTCTAGGGCTGGCGCTGCGGTACCCCCCCCCTTGGAGGTGCCGGGCGCAAGCACGCCTGAACATAAACTGATTGTCCCTGCCATCCAACCCGCTTTGGATGAGAAACACAATCTGGACGAAGCGGTGTCGCGCGAAATGATCGTGAAGAATCGAGGATCTTTGCGCCATACGGACGATGCCGGGTCGACCGGAACAAACGTCAAACGCGGGTGAGCGGCCGCAACCGGCGCAGCATCGCGCGGCCGAACCCCTTGATGCGCGCGAGATCGTCGACGCCCTTGAAGCGCCCGAGCCGTGCGCGGAGATCGAGGATGGCCCTCGCCCGGGCCTTGCCGATCCCGGGGAGCCGCCGGAGCTCGACGTCGGTCGCGAGGTTCAGATCGACGATCACCGCTCCGTCCGCGAGCTGCTCGAGCGCGCTCTTTTCGGTGTCGGCGCCACCCTCCGTCGTCTCGCCCGCCGCGTCGATCACCGCAGCGTCGGCGGCTCCGCCGTCGTCGGTCAGCGGCGCGGCGGAGGCGGCGGCGAGGATCGCGATCTCGGCGGGCCTCGTCGTGGCGGCCCATCGACCGACGAGCACGAGGACGACGAGCACGATGGGTGGCACGGCGAGGGACACGACGCGACGCACGCGCGCGCGCACGTCGTCCACGAGCGGACGAGGCGATCGACTGGGGAGCATGAGTCACCTGCTGGCAAATGGGGTGGAGGCGATCCGAGCGCGGAGCGCGTGAATCGGCGAGCGATCGAGAGCTTGTCTTCGAGCTGGCGCGCATCGGCAGATCAGGCTCGGCCCGGCACCGAGCCCGACCCGCGCGCGCGCTCACTCGAACGAGGGCGACGTCAGACGGCGGCGAGCCTCTGCTCCGGCGCGCGATTGCCGTACGGCGAGTCGTCCCGCTGATCGCGCGGCGTGTAGTCGCGGACCTGCAGCTTGCCGTTCACCGGCATCGCGTCGAGGTGGATGTTGAACGAGCCGTCGCGATTGACGTGCGCCCAGCCGATGCGGAGCCAGTAGGCCTTGTCGCCCGGCTTGTCGATGATCGTGTACACGGCCTTGCTGGTCTTCGTCGTTTCCATGGGATTCATCTCCTGACCGCGAGCACGCCGGACATTCGGCGTCGCGCGGCGAACCCCCCTATGCGCGTCTGGTGCCACGCTCGCGGCGCGCGCTCGCTGCGAGATTTGCCGCAAATTCCGGGCATTCTCGGGGTCGCGCCGCCGGCGGAGGCGCCCTTCCGCCGGCGGTCCGCCGGCGGCCGCCGGTTTTGTGGTGCGCGCCCCGGGCGCGTGTTACCGCCTGTGAGGCATAATCGAGGGAGCGTCGGCGTTCGTTCGCGAGCGCGCGCGACCACGCGACCAGCGGAGGACGACGATGTCGATCGACGACGAGAAGACCGAGAAGCCGAACGAGCCGAATGCCCTGTCGCGACGCGCGTTCGTCGGATCGGCCGTCGTGGGCGCAGCCGCAGCCGCGACCGTGATCTCCTCCTCGCGAGACAGCAGCGCCTCGCTGGCCGCCGCGCCGCCGACCGGGTTCGTCCCCCTCGCCGTGCCCGGCAAGATCGTCAAGGTGACGAAGGCCGGCTCGCTACAGCCGAACGGGCTCTACCCGAAGCCCGACGACGCGCGCGCGATGCTCGAGAAGGCGATGTACGAGCTCACGGGCACGACCACGCTGGGCGCCGCGTTCGGCAAGTTCGTCCACAAGGACGACAAGGTCGCGGTGAAGGTGAACGGCATCGCCAAGGGGAAGAAGTTCGGCACCAACAAGGAGCTCGTCGACGTCGTCCTCGACGGCCTCATGCAAGCCGGCGTGCCCGCGACGTCCATCGTCGTCTACGAGCAGTTCTTCGGGCACCTCGCCGGCACGCGCATCGATCCGAGCAACGTGCCCAAGGGCGTGCGGACCGCGTGCCACACCAACAAGGACATGCTCTCTCCGGCGGTCGAGTTCTCCGACGGCGCGTCAAAGATCCCGACGCAGTTCTGCCGTCCGCTGATGGAAAGCACCGCGGTGATCAACGTCTCGCTGATCAAGGATCACTCGATCTGCGGTTACACCGGCCTCCTCAAGAACATGACGCACGGCTCGATCAGCAACCCGAGCAAGCATCACGAGCACAAGGCCAGCCCGCAGATCGCGAAGCTCTACGCGCACGAGGCGATCAAGAGCCGCGTGCGCCTGCACGTCACCGACGGCTACAAGATCATGTACGACGGCGGCCCGGTCGAGGTCGTGAGCTTCGTCCCGCACGAGTCGGTCTACGTCACGACGGATCCCGTCGCGATGGACGCGCTCGGCTGGGAGCTCGTCGACAAGATCCGCGCCGAAAAAGGCATGAAATCGCTGAAGGACGTCGGCCGCGAGCCCGGCTACATCGTGGCCGCGGCCGATCTCGGGCTCGGCATCGCCGACCGCTCCAAGCACGTCCTCAAGTCGTTCACGCTGTAGCGGGCGAGGCGGGCGCGGGTGAGCCGGTCGGCCCCGCGCCTTGCATCGTCGTCGTCGGCGTCCCGGCCTGCTCGTCGGCCGTGAGCTCGCGCTTGTAGCCGCAGCCCTCGGTCACGCAGGCGATCATCGGCTTCGTCTTGCTGCCGCCGCGCGTGAGGAACACCGCACCGCAGTCGGGGCACGGCTCCGGGATCGGACGCGCCCACAGCTTGAAGTCGCACTTGATGTTCTCGTCCTTGTAGTTGCTGCAGCCGTAGAACGTGCGCCCGCCGCGCTTCTGCGGGCGGATCTCGATGAGCTCCCCCGTCTTGCACTTCGGGCACTTCACGCCGAGCGGGACGGGCTGCGCGTTCTTGCACTCGGGGTAGCCGGTGCACGAGAGGAACTGACCGTAGCGACCGGTGCGGATCGCCATGGGCTTGCCGCACTTGTCGCAGACGTAGCTCGTGAGGACGGGCTGCGCCTCGACGAGCTCGCCGCTCGCATTCAGCTCGAGCGGCACGGTGCCCTTGCACTTCGGGTAGCCGCTGCAGCCGAGGAACCAGCCGTGCTTGCTCCAGCGCTTGAGCATCGGCTTGCCGCACAGCGTGCAGACCTCGCTCGTGGGCGACGGCTCGGGCTTCCACGCCTTGAGCTTCTTCGCCTTGTCGAGCTGCATCTTGAAGCGCTTGTAGAAGGTGCCGAGCAGCTTCTCGCGCCCGAGCTTGCCCGACTCCACGAGATCGAGGTCCTCCTCCATCTTCGCGGTGAAGTCCGGGTCCATGAAGTCGAGCGCGGCGCGCAGGAGGCCGTCGACGATCATCTTGCCCAGCTCCGTCGGCTTGAACGTGCGTCCGTCGGGCTTCTCGACGTAGTCGCGCGCCTGCACCTTCGCGATGATCTCGGCGTACGTCGAAGGACGACCGATGCCGCGCTCCTCGAGCGTGCGCACGAGCGAGCCTTCGTTGTAGCGAGGCGGCGGCTGCGTGAACTTCTGATCGGCGGTGACGCCGGGCGGATCGACGAGCGCGAGGATCTCGCCCTCCTCGAGCGGCGGGAGCTCGTCCTCCTCGTCCTTCGCGTTGCCCTCGTCCTTCTTGTCCGGGAGCGTCTCGCCCTCGCCGGCCGTCGAGTCTTCCTCGCCGGCGAGCTCGGAGGGCTGCTCCTCCTGCTCCTCCTGCGAGGTCTTCGTGTAGGCGTCGAGCCAGCCGCCGAACTTCAAGACGCGACCGCTCGCGCGCATGACGTACGCGGCGTCGCCGTTCTTGGCGTCGATGTCGACGCTCGTTTGGTCGTAGATCGCCGGCGACATCTGCGACGCGAGGAAGCGGTTCCAGATGAGGGCGTAGAGCTTGTACTGCTCGGGCTTGAGGTACTTGCGCACCGCCGAAGGCGGGAGCTCGAGGCTCGTCGGACGGATCGCCTCGTGCGCGTCCTGCGTGTTCTTCTTCGTCTTGAAGACGTTGGGCGACGCCGGCAGGTGCCGCGGCGTGAAGTGATCGCCGATGAACGTGCGCGCCTCCTTGATCGCGTCGTCGCTGACGCGCGTGGAGTCGGTACGCATGTACGTGATGAGGCCGACGGAGCCGAGCTCCTTCGAGAGCTCCACGCCTTCGTAGAGCCCCTGCGCGATCTGCATCGTGCGCTTGGCGGGGAAGCGCAGGATGTTCGCGGCGTCCTGCTGGATCTTCGACGTCGTGTACGGCGCGGGCGCCTTGCGCTGCCGCTCGCTGCGCGTGACCTTCGCGACCTGGTACTTCGCCTTCTCGAGATCGCTCTTGATCCGGTTGGCGGTGACGCCGTCGGCGATCTTCTCCTTCGCGAGCGGCTTGCCGTCCCACGTGAAGAGGCGCGCGGAGAAGCTCGGCTTGTTGCGACCGAGCAGGCGCGACGCGATGTTCCAGTACTCCTCGGGAACGAACGCTTCGATCTCGCGCTCGCGATCGACGATGAGCCGCAGCGCCACGGATTGCACGCGACCCGCGGACAGACCGAAGGCGAGCTTCGACCAGACGAGCGAGCTGACGTCGTAGCCGACGATTCGATCGAGCACGCGACGGGTGCGCTGCGCGTCGTAGAGGTTGCTGTCGAGGTCGCGAGGGTTGTCGATGCCCTCCTTCACGCCGCGCTTGGTGATCTCCTGGAAGAGCACGCGCCGCGTGGGCTTCTTCGCGCTCTTGAGCTCCTGCGCGAGGTGGTAGGCGATGGCCTCGCCCTCTCGATCGGGGTCGGTGGCGAGCATGATGAAGTCGACCTCCTTGGCCGCCTTCTTGATCTCGCCGAGCATCTTCTCCTTGCCCTCGATGACCTGGTACGTCTCCTGGAAACCGTTCTCCAGATCGACGCCGTACTTCTTCGGCAGGTCCCAGACGTGCCCCTTCGACGCGAGCACTTGATAGCCGCTGCCGAGGTACTTCTTGATGGTCTTCGCCTTCGCCGGCGACTCGACCACCACCAACGTGCTGCTCCCCTTCGTGGCCATTTCGGTCGTTTTTCTTTTCAATTCAATGGTTTGCAAGTCGGAACAGCCCCGCAGGGCCCTCCCTTACTACCCCCGTGACCGTCCACGTCAAGAGGAGGCCGCGGAGCGAGGCCACGCCGAGGCCCGTCAAGAGGACCAGCTCGTCGATGCCAAGAGGCCCTCTTTGCAGGGCTTCGACGACGTTCCGCTCGTCTCCGGAAGGAAGAATCGACTCGTCCGTTTCCATCCACTCACGGGGCGGAGGATGGCCGGGAGGGATGGATGCCGGCAGTGGGCGATTGGGAGCAGACGACCCCGACCGCGGGCGCCGGACGTACGGAATGAATCCGCTCGGCCCGAGCAGTGGCTCGATCCGCCGGTCTTCGTTCTCGTCCCATCGCAGAAACGATTTCTCCATCGTGCCCTTGAGCTTCAAGGCGGCGAGGATCGGCGCGGGACCGATGAGCCGCGCGGCATCGCCGAAGACGCATTCGTTGGCGCCGCCCTCCGTGGCCTCGTCCCACGGCGCGCCGGGGACGACCCATAGCGGCACCTTGCGCGTGCGTGCCTCCGTCGCCGTGTTGCGGGCGCCGCTCCTCAGCGGAGCGCACGTGACCACGACCTGATCGGCGAGCGTGACGATGGCGACGTTGCGTCGAAAGAAGCTCCCCTTCCGGATGCCGTGCCCTCGGGGATCGATCGACACGATCGCGCCGTTCGCTTTGATCGTCTCGAAGAGGTCCGCGTGCTCCTCCGGATAGATGTCGTCGAGACCTCCCGCCAACACTGCGATGGTCTTCCCGCCGACGTCGAGCGCGCCCTGGTGCGCGGCCGCATCGATGCCGAACGCGCCGCCGGAGATGATCGTGACCCCGGCCCTCGCGAGCACCGACGAAAACCACCGCGTGTAGCGCATGGCTGCGTCTGGCGGTGTGCGCGTGCCGACGATCGCGACGGCGGGAGACAAAAGATCGAGCGCCCCCGCGAGGAGCCCTTCGGCTTCCACGAAGGAAACCTTTGGCTCGCGACGGAGGCGGCTCGGAAAGAACGAATCGGCTGCGGCGGCGAGGAATCGCGTGGTCACGCCCCGTATCGACCGGGGCGCGTTCGCGGTTGCGTGCGCCGAGAAAAACTTACTTCTTGCGCTTGTCGGCCTTCACGACGGCCTTGCGCTTCGGGAGCGACTTCGTGAGGTCGAAGAGCGCCGCGAGGTCGACCTTCTCCTGCTTCTTGCGCTCGAGGATCGCGTTGACCGCGCGGAGGACGCGCGTGCGGGTCGGGCCGTTGACCGGCTTGTCGGCGAAGATCTTCGTCAGCGTGACCGGAGTGACCGGCTTGCCCGAGCGCGGCTTGCGCGACTCCTTCTCCTTCTTGTCGTCGCCCTCGGCCTTCGAGCCGAGACGCTTCGAGAGACGGATGGCGCGGTCTTCCGGCTGAAGCGACTCGATGTGCTTCGAGGCGATGAGCAGCTGACGCTTGTCGATCTTCTTGTCTTTGAGGAAAGTCTCGAGCTTCGACGGCATGGGAATGGGCGCTCCGTGGTGCGCCGGGTGATCCGGCGGGAAAAGGGGCGCGAACCTTAGCGCCACGAGCGGGGGGAGAGCAACCCGACCCCCGACGAATCGTGCGTTCCCGCGGTGGAGCCTCAGCTCGGCTTCTTTTCGAGCTCGGCGTGCAGCTGCTCGACGAGCGCGGTGGCCTTCTGCGAGAGCTCGCTCGGGGCAGGCACCACGACCTCGACCATCACGTGGAGCGAGCCCTTCTGCCCCCTGCCCTTGCCGTCGAGGCGCGGCGCGCCCTTCCCGCGCAGAACGATCACGTGCCCGGGCTGCGTGCCGGGGGGCACGTCGAGCGAGATGGGATCGCCGTCGAGCGCCGCGAGCTCGACCTTGGCGCCCCGGATCGCGTCGGTGATCGACACCTTCACCCGCGTGGCGAGGTCGGCGCCCTGCCGCTCGAACGTGGCGTGCGGCTCGATCTCGACCTGCACCAGCACGTCACCCGGCGGACCGCCGTTGGGGCCAGGGACACCCTGCCCGGGCACGCGGAGGATCTGCCCGTCGTCGATGCCGGCCGGGAACGTGACGACGATCTTCTTGGTCTTCTCTTTTTCGCCGGCGCCGTGGCACGAGGGACAGGGCGTCTTCACCACGCGGCCCTCGCCGCGGCACGTCGGGCACGGCGCGGTGAACATGACGAAGCCGCGCGCGTTGGAGATCTGACCGCTGCCCCGACACGCCGCGCACGGGATCGGCTGGGTGCCCGGCGCCGCGCCGCTGCCCTTGCAGTCCTCGCAGGGGGCCGGGAATCGCAGGTTGATCTCGCGCTTGCAGCCGACGACGGCGTCCTTCAGCGTCATCCGCTCGACGCCGCGCAGGTCGGGGCCCTTGCGGGGCGCGTTGCGCTGCCGGCCGCCTCCTCGCTGCGGGGCTCCGCCGAAGAACTCGCTGAAGAGGTCCTGGAAGTTGCCGAAGATGTCGCCGAGGTCGACGCCGGGCATGGCGCCACCGCCCTCGAGGCCGGCGAAACCGAACTGATCGTAGACGGCGCGGCGTTGATCGTCCGACAGCACCTGGAAGGCCTCGGTGGCCTCCTTGAAGCGTTCGGCCGCGGTGGGGTCCCCCGAGTTGCGATCGGGGTGGTGCTTCAGAGCTGCCTGGCGATACGCCTTGCGGATCTCCTCTGCGTTGGCGGAGCGCGCGACGCCCAGCACCTCGTACAGATCCCGACGCTCCTCCATCACCGTCCCTTGACGATCTGCGAACCTAAGGAGGGGATGACCATTGTCAACCGGCGAAGGCCGTGGCCGTCGGTCTCGTTTGCCCGCTCATCCTTGCGCTCGAGACGCCAGCTCGGCCGACAGCTGGGCGATCAGCGCCTCGCGTTCGGCGAGCCGTGCCTGGGCGCGCGCGAGCTCGCCCGCGTCGCTGCCCCCCGTCGCCGCCTCGAGCTGCCGCTGGAGCTGGACCGTACGCTCGTGCTCCAGCGTGAGCGCCCGGCGCAGCGCATCGAGCTCGGCTTCGAGCTTCTTGCGTGCATCGTCGCGCGCACCGTCGGCCGCGGGCGGAGCCTCGGGCTCGCCGGACGTCCCGAGCTTCTCGAGCTCGGCGATCCTCCAGGAGGCCGTCTGCAGCGAGGCCTCGCGGCGAGCAGCGTCGCGCGCCAGCTGCTCGTTGTTGCCTCGCGCCACGTCGAGCTCGCGCGCGAGCCGCTCGACCTCGGCGCGCAGCGGCTCGAGCACGGCGTCGCGACGCCGGACCTCCTCGACGAGGAGCGCGAGCTCGCGACGCGCCAGCTCGAGCTGCTGCTGGAGGCCATTGGTCTCCGCGGCGGCCGGGAGCGTCTGGACGACGGCACCGAGGTCGGGCTGGCCTTGCTGCAGCTCCTCGAGCTGCTGCACGAGCTCGCGGACGAGCCGCTCACGGCGCACCAGCTCGGCGCGGGCCGCGCGCAGCTCTTCACCGCGGGCGCGCAGCGCGGCCTCGAGCGCCGCCACGTCCTCGAGGTGCGTGGCCTGCACCGCGAGGAGCTCCGCCTGCGCGCGCTCGATCACGTTCTCGGCGAGCTGCACTTGCTGCTGGAGCCTCTGCGCGGTCGCGAGCTCCTCGCCGTGCGACGACGATTCGACCAGCTGCTCCTCGAGCCGATCCTCGAGCTCCTTGCCGCGCATCAGCGACGCCTCGAGCTCTCGTTCACGCTCGGCGAGCTTGCGCTGCAGCTTCTCGACCTCGGAGCGCAACGGCTGCAGCAAGCGCTCGGCGACGGTCGCTCGGTCCTTCATCGCGACGAGCTCGGCTGCGAAGCGCTCGCGGTCCTGCTGCAAGCGAAGGAGCTCGTCACCGCCCGCGCGCGGCGTCGCCAGCTGCGTGCGCGCCTCGATCAGCTCGGCCTCGAGCGACGCGACGCGCGCCTGCAGGATCGTCGGGTCGGGGCCGCGCCGGAGCGACCCGAGCTCCGAGGCTTCGCTGTTGCGACGGCGGCGCTCTTCGTCGAGCTCCTTCTGCAGCTTGGCGAGCGCGTCGCGCTGCTTGCGCGCCTCGTCGGCGACGGCGCGCAGCTCGGCCGAGAGGCGCTCGGCGCGCATCGATTGATCGCCGGCCCGCGCCTCGGCTTCGTGGAGCTTCTGCTCGGTGAGGGCGAGCTGCTTGCGCGCCGGAGCGTCGAGCGTCGGTCGATCGCCGGACGCGTCGCTCGTCGCGTCGACCGACGACGTCGGCACCTGCACGACCTCGTAGGCCTCGAGCCCCTCGGTCTCGCCCTGACCGACGACGGCGATGAACCACTCGGTCGGCTCGGGGTCGGACACGAGCGACGCGTCGAAGGCGATGTCCGGCTCGCGCTCCGGCGCGAACTCGGCGACCGCGTAGCCGGCGAACGGCGCCGCGCCGAGCATGCGCACGTCGGCGAACTGCAGCGAGCAGAGCTCGTAGAAGGCCGTGTACGAGGGCGGCTCGGCGGATTCGGCCGCGGGCAGCCACGAGCGCTCGCACTCCGGGTTGCGGCTCGCGATGATGGCGACGCCGTCGTTGCCGACGAGGCGCCGCACGAGCGCGAGCGCGGCTTCGTGATCACCGAGGAGCGCGAGATCGGGGACGATCGCGAGGTCGAAGGCGCCGTCGCGCACGCCGAGCTCGCCCGAGCGCAGCGGCATGATCGTGACGCGTCCGCCCTCGATCTTGTTCGCGACGACCGACGGGCGTGGATCGTAGACGTAGAGCAGGCGCGCCCCGAGCGACTGGAGCGTCTCGAGGAGCGCGTCGTCGCCGATGCCGACCAGCGCGACCCTTCGGCCGACGACGAGCGGCTCGGCGTAGACGGCGAGGACGCCGCCGGGGGTGATGCGCTCGGCGGCGGACGAGTGGCTCTGGTCGTTCGGCATGGCGTCGCGGGAAGCGCAGCCTAGGGTTCAGGTTCTCGGGCCGTCAAAGGGATGCGACGGGTTGCGGCGATGCCGGGCGCGAACGCGCGGGCGAAGCGGTGGACGACGGCCCGATCGTGGCGTTGCGCGGCGCGCGGGCGCTCTGGGCGGGGTCGGTCGCCCCTTCCTCCACCGCCCGCAGCACCCACGCGACCCAGCGACGCATGCTCCCGCCGCCGGTCAGGAGCGGCCGGATGGCGAAGACGGTCTCGTCGCTCGTGCGGCCGAGCGTGCTCGCGAACGTCGCCGACGCCCGCGTACGCCGGACACGCTCCTCGAGCACCCGCGCCGCCACGCCCGAGGCGCGCGCCCGCACCAGGAGCTCGGGGACGAGCGCCGAGGCGCCGGCGCCGGAGACGATCGCACAGCCGATCTCGATCGACAGCAGCCCGTTCTCGGCGGCCTTCGCGGTCGGATCGACGCGCAGTCTCACCTCGTCGATCCGGCCGCTCGACGACGGTGCCGCCTCGCCGGATTCACCGCGTCGGGGGACGTGACCCACGACCTTGAGGCGCGCTCCCTCCGTCTTCGCCAGGCTCTTCGCGATCGAGGCGAGGCGCGGCCAGGCATCGAACGCGAGCTCGGGCGGGAGCTGTTTCGCGCGCCCGCTGACGAAGAGCGACGCGAACGCGAACGCATGCATCGCCGCGATCACGGCGAGGTCGAGGTGCCGTCGCGAAAGGAACGCGGCGACGGCGATCGAGCCGAGGACGAACAGCGCGAGCACGACGCGCCCCATCCACGTCGATGGATCGAAGGGCGCGGCCTTGGGGCGCGGTCGAGTCGGGATCGCCTGGCGCGGGATGGCCAGCCATCGCCCGGCGACGCGCGCGGCCATGATCGATTCGGGCGCGCGCAGCACCGTCGCGAGCATCGCCACGACGAGCGCGGCCGCCCCCGCGGGGAACATCCGCGCGAGCGAGAGCATCAGCGACGTCGCCACCGAGACGCCGAAGAGGACGGCGCGCACCGACGAGGACAACGGCAAGAGCGGACGCACGGTCACGCCACGAACGGCGCAAGCAGCGGACGCATCTGCGTCGCGACGCCGGAGCGCGACGAGCGACAGCGCGAGCGCAGCGCCGGCGAGGAGGCCGGCCTTCATCCAGAAGCGAAGACCGCGCGGCGCCTCCGGACGGGCGACGACGGGGGCGCGCGCGTCCTCGGGGAGCTTGGCCGCGAGGTCGGGCGTCGCCTTCGGATCGAACGTGAGGACCCATCGCGCGTCGTCGTGATGGGGCACGTGCGGTCGCGTGAGCGTGATGGAGTCGCGCGTACCGTCGCGCACGAGGTCGACGATCGCGACGCCGTCGACCGAGCGCGGCGCTCCGCCGCCGACGTCGGCGATCGCGATCTGCGGCTCGCTCGGCGCGGCCGGCAGGACGAAGACGAGGTGCCCGCTGTCGTAGCCCTCGGGCCAGCTCGGCGCCTCCCACGTGAAGCGAACGCGCGTGCCCTCGCGCACGAAGCGCCCTTGCGCCGCGAGGTCGACGCGATACTTGAGCTCGAGGACGTAGTCGCCGCGCGGCACGCCGTCGCGCCCGAGGTGCACCCGCAACCGGCGCGGCTCCTTGGCAGGCTGCACGAACGCTTCGATCGACGGCTCGCTCGGCGGCGCCTCGAGGTGCGTGATCGACACGGGCCAGCCGGGGCCATCGAGGCCCGCCATCGTGACGTCGTCGAGCGGAGGCCCGATCTGCTCGTCGACGCCGTCGAGCACGAACGCGCGGAAGCGCTTGGCCGCGACGTGGATGCCGATCCGGTGCGTGACGAGCGCCCGCCCCTGCGGATCGATCTCCACGCGCACGTCGTCGGCCTTGAGCGACGCGTCGCCCCACGCGATGCCGGCGCGCGCCGAGGAGGGTGCGAGCAGCAACACGGAGACGAACGCCGCGCCGAAATGGACGGATCGCATCGGGGAGACCCCTCCTGGTACCGGCGGCGCCCCGGGCGGGCCGAGTTTTCGGCGTGGCCAAGGCGCGGTAGGCATCGCCCATGGGCCTTTCCACGTGGCGCACCCGCATCGCGCGCGCGCTCCTCTGCGCGGGGATCGTCGCTTCCGCGTCGCTCCCTCGTCCCGCGTCGAGCCAATCGAGCCCGCCGGGCGCCGCCGTCGCCAAGGAGCTCGCGCGGCTCGCGGCCTCCGAGGACGTGCGCGGCTTCCACGTGGGCGTCGAGGTCGTCGAGATCGACACCGGTCGCGTGATGGCAGCGGCGGGCGAGCACCAGCCGCTCAACCCTGCCTCGAACGAGAAGCTCGTGACCACGGTCGCGGTGCTCTCCAAGCTCCACCCCGAGTATCGCTTCGAGACCGGGATCTACGGTCCGTCGACGAAGGGCTCCGTGCTGTCGGGCGCGCTCGTGCTCCGCGGTTACGGCGATCCGTCGCTGCGCGCGGCCGATCTCTACGCGATGGCCCTCGAGCTCAAGCGCGACGGCGTGAAGCGCGTCGACGGTGGGATCGTCGTCGATCAGCGCTTCTTCGACGAGTCGTACACGCCGCCGGCGTTCGACCAGCAACCGGGCGAGTGGATGCCGTTTCGCGCCAACGTCTCCGCGCTGTCGGTCGACGAGAACGTGCTCGTCGCGACGTTCCGGCCGGGCGGCGGCGGCGCCGCGATCGTGACGATCTGGCCGCCGGGCTTCGTCGACGTCGAGGGCACGGTGAAGCTCGAGGACGGCAAGCCGACGGTGCAGATGGCGCTCGGCCCCGCCGACGGAAACCCGCAGCGCATGAAGGCCGTGATCAGCGGGACGATCCCGAGCGACGTCCGCGGCGTGACCTACTACCGGCGCGTCGAGGATCCGGCGCTGCTCGCCGGCTTCGCGCTGAAGGCCGTGCTCACCGATCTCGGCATCGAGGTCCGCGGGGAGGTCCGCGCCGGCTCCGGCGGCGGCACGCTGCTCGCGAAGCACAAGTCGGCGCCGCTCGCGGCGTTGTTGCTCCCCGTCGGAAAGGACAGCGACAACTTCTACGCCGAGACGTTGCTCAAGACGCTCGGCGCGGAGAAGAAAGGTCGACCCGCGACGTCCGCCGGCGGCGCCACCGTCGCGACCGAGATCCTCACCAAGATCGGCGCGCTCGACGCCGGCGTCGAGATCAAGAACGGCAGCGGCCTCTTCGACGCCAACCGCGCCACGGCCCACGAGCTCGCGACGCTCCTCCGCTGGGCGTATCGCGAGCCGTCGATCCAGCCGGAGATGCTCGCCCAGCTCTCGATCGGCGGCGTCGACGGGACGCTGCGGGGGCGCTTCAAGTCGCAGCACGACCGCCGCGCGGTGCGGGCCAAGACGGGCACGCTCGACGACGCCGTGGCGCTCTCCGGCTACGTGCTGGCCCCCCCGGGAAAGAGCCCCGTGGCCTTCAGCATCTTGATCAACAACTGCAAGGGACGCGTCGGAGTTGCCCGGGGTTTTGCCGACAAGCTCGTCGACAAGATCATCAAGGAGCTCTGGGCGGGGACCTGACCCCGTTCGTCCGGATTTGACCGGTCGTCCGGCCCGAGCTACATGCGCGCCCGCTGTAGGGAAACGTACGGGCAAGGGGGCTGAGACCGAACCACGGAGAGGCCTCCCGACCGGCGCGGAGCACCGCGACCAGGCCACGCCCATTCACTTCGGGAGATTCCTCATCATGAGCTCGTTCCTTCGTTCGCTCGCTTTCCTTCCCCTCACCTCGGTCTTCGCGCTCGGCCTCGTCGGCTGCGCCGCCTCGCACGACGAAGGCACCGCCCAGGACGAGGAGTCCGCCGAGACCGCCGGCGCGGTCACCAAGCTCCCGACCCCCGCGGTGGCGAGCCAGCGTCTGTACTTCGACGCGCCCCAGCCGGCGTACCTCACGGACGACGCGCCGCTCACGTACTGGGTCTTCGGCGCGAAGGCGGGCCACGAGTTCAAGGCGAGCGTCGTCGCGACGACCGACGGCCACACCGTCGATGCGAACCCCGTCGGCTTCAAGCTCTATTACCTGCTCTCCGGCAAGTGGACGCTCCTCAAGAGCGTCGACGGCCCGAAGGGCGAGGCCGTGTTCAAGTTCACGGCGCGCTACGACCACCAGTACCTGATCGAGGCAGGCTCGGCGACGAAGCCCGTCCAGATCCAGCTCAGCGTCGGCTGCGCTGGTGGCGATCATTCGAAGTGCGCGCTCGCCCAGGAGCCGGGCGACTTCTGCGGCGGCATCGCGGCCGGTCACTTCAAGTGCGACGACGGTCTGTTCTGCCAGTTCACCGCCGGCACCTGCGGCAAGGGCGACGCCGGCGGCACCTGCGTGAAGCCGTCGATGTTCTGCCCGCTCTTCTACAAGCCGGTCTGCGGCTGCGACGGCAAGACGTACGGCAACACCTGCCAGCTCACCGGCGGCAAGACGAGCTTCGCGCACGACGGCGCGTGCGTCGACGCCTGCGACTCGAAGTACACGCTCGATCCGAAGTTCTCGGTCGCGGGCACGACGTTCGCGACGACCGACGACATCCACTCGTACGTCTTCGACACGAGCGGCGGCGTCTCCGCGATCTTCGACCCGTGCGTGCACTCGACCTGCAAGATCAAGGTCTCGCAGAAGGTCGGCAAGGTCGTGAACAAGAGCGGCCACCTCACCATCAGCTACAGCGACGGCTCGGTCGGCACGTTCGACGTGCTCGCCAACTGCAAGGGCGCCCACCGCCTCGACGGCAGCGACTGGGGCGGCAAGCTCACGGCCGACCAGCGCTGATCTTCCGCGAACACGGAACGCGCCGCCGGCCCGGGAAGTACCTGGCCGGCGCGTGCGTTTTTGGGGCGCGACGCGCTATGGTCTGGCCCTCGATGCTCCGTCTTCGCGTGCTCTCGCTCCTCGCGCTCGGCGCCGGGTCGGCGTGCGCGCTCGCCTCGTGCCAGCAGCAGCAGCCCGAGGTTCCGCAGACGGTCACCGTGACCGGCATCTGGCAGGCGCACCTCGGCCTCGACGAGCGACCGGAGCTCTTCGCCGATCTCGCCAACCAGGGCTTTCGCCTGCTCGACGTCTCCGGCTACACGGTGAAGGGCGAGGAGCGCTACGCGTCGGTGTGGCTCTTCGGCGATGGCCGCGGCTGGCAGGAGCTCCACGGCGTCGATGCCGACACCTTCGCCAAGACGAACGCGTCCCACGCCCAGGCCGGCCTGTCGCTCGCGCACGTGAGCGGCTTCGACACGAGCAAGGGCCCTCGCTTCGCCGCCATCTGGGAGCCGGGCCAGGGCACCGGCATGGAGCCGCGACTCGGGCTCACGCGCGACGAGCTCGTGCAGCTCGAGAAGGAGCACGAGAAGGAGCCCGTCCGCCTCGTCGACGTGAGCGCGTACACGACGAGCGACGGCCCGCGCTTCACCGGGATCTGGTCCCCCCTGCCCGAGGGCCTGCCGCGCACGGAGCTGAAGGTCGATCTCGACGGGGCCGCGCTCGACGCCGCCATCGCCGACGCCTCGGCCGCGGGAGCGCGCGTGGTCCGCTTCGGCGGCTACGAGGCCGACGGCGAGCCGCGCTACTACCTGCTGCGGGTCGTCGCGCCCGGCCCGTTGTGGATGGCGCGCCGCGATCTCACGCCCGAGGTCTACCAGTCCACGCTCGAGGACATGGTGCAGGTCGGCTACCGCATCTCGCACCTCGCGGCGTACACCGTGAAGGGCGAGGCGCGGTACGCCGTGCTCTGGACGCAGTAAGCAACTCCGTCGACGTCGACGAAATTACTCCTTCATCTGACGACGCATCTTGCCGAGCGCCTGCTCCTGCAGCTGGCGGATGCGCTCGCGCGAGAGGTTGTACTTGTCGCCGATCTCCTTGAGCGTGAGCTCGTCCTCGTCGTCGAGGCCGAAGCGCCAGCGGATGATGCGCGACTCGATCGGCGTGAGGGTGTGGAGGAGACGACGGACCTCGTCGTGCCACTTGGCGGACACGATGTTGTCGTACGGCGTCGGGACGTTCTCTTCCTGGAGGAAGTCGATGAAGCGGCGCCCGTCCTCGTCGCCCACGGGGCGATCGAGCGAGAACGGCGTCTCGGCCCAGAAGCCCTTCACGCGCTCGAGCTTCTCGGCGGGGATGCCCGTCTCCTTCTCGAGCTCCTCGGTGAGCGGCTCGCGCCCGGTGCGCGCGATGATCGTCTGCGTCGCGCGCATCACGCGGTTGTACGTGTCGAGCATGTGGACCGGGATGCGGACCGCGCGCCCCTTGTCGGCGAGCGCACGGCTGATCGCGTGACGGATCCACCACGACGCGTACGTGCTGAAGCGATAGCCGCGCGTGTGATCGAAGCGCTCCACGGCCTTCATCAGGCCGATGTTGCCTTCCTGGATGAGGTCGATGAGCGGGAGACGCCCGCGGTTGTAGCGGCGCGCGATGCTCACGACGAGGCGGAGGTTCGCCGCGACGAAGCGGTTCTTCGCGCGGAGCGACGCGTTGCGCGCCGACTCGATGCGACCGAGGTACTTGCGGTACTCGCGCGTGATCGGCAGCGAGGCGTGACCGCTCGCGTCCTCGTCGGCGATGTCGTCGTCGAGCTGGCGCGCGCCGAGACGGCGGGCTTCCTCTTCGGCGCGATCGATCCAGAGGCGATCGCTGTCGGCGACGCGGACCTTGCGGCCGAAGTCTTCGAGCGCCTTTTCCCACTTGAGGGTGGCCTTGTCGACCTTGGGCGCCGCGGCCTTCTTGCCGGTGGGCTTCGCGACGGGCTTCTTCTCGACGACCGGAGGCGTCTCCGTCCACTTCGCGAAGTGCGTCTTGAAGAGCTTCCGCAGGTCGGCGATCTCGGGGAGCGTCGCGTGATCGGGGAAGTCGAGCTCGAGGCCCGCCATCATGTGATCGAAGACCGGCGGGTACGAGAGCACGGCGGCCCACTGCGCCATCTCGCGGCGCTCGACCTCCTTCGCGGCCTCGACCTCTTCGACCTGCGTCATGACCGTGTGCATGGCCATGTCGCGGAAGTAGCGAGAGAGCATCGAGTCGCCGGCGGCGTCGTCCTTCTTCTTCGCCAGGACGGCGGCAGGCGGCGGTGCGAGCTCCTCGGTCAGATCGGCCATCGTCGGCTCGACGGCGGGCTCGAGCTCCACCATCTCTTCGCCGTCCATCGACGGCGGCGGCACCGACTCCGACGCGGGGCGCATCGGGGCCTCGTTCTGCTCGTGGCTCGGACGACGTGCGGCGAAGCTCTGCTCACGGCGTCGGCGCGCCGAGGGGAGGATCTGAGGCGCGTTGGCGCGACGCACCGGGGGCGGACCCGCGGGTGCGACGTGCACGACGTCCTTGGCCACCTGGGCAGCCGGCGCCGGCGTCTTGACCGCGGCAGCCGCGGGCACGCGGACACTGCGGTGGGCCGCGGTGCTCGCGGTCTTGCGGACACGCGAGTTCGCAGCGCGCTCCATCGTCCCGGTCTTCTTTCGCGCAGTGCTCACGTTCATGTCCCGCTCCATCCATTTCGGCTGGTTGCCCGCCGCCTACGTCACCGTCGCCCACCCTGCCGTTTCGTTTGTGAAACCCTGCGTCTCAGCCGTGCGTCATTGCCGAGCGCCCCGAATCATCTGCAAAGTGCTTGCTCGACGGCTTTCATGAGGTAGAACGTGCCGTGCGCGGTCCCTCCAGCGAACTGCAGGGATTTTTGTCCGCCCGGCGCCTGGCTTTCGTGCAACGCATGTGCCCGGCGTGGTTCGGGTACTTGCGTTCGGTCGTCGTTCAGAATCGAGCGCCCTCCCTCTCCTTGGGTCGATGGCCGACGACCGGTAGTCCCGCGCGGTTGTTCCGTCCGTTTCCCCGCCCTTCTATGGATGCGCGACGGCGCGATCCATTCTCGCGTTATGTCGCAAACGTGACGCTTCCCCGTGTGCGCGTGCGTTTCCTTCGTGACCGTCGCAGCTCTTGCTGGCTACGGCCGACGGGCTCCGGCGGTTTCGAGCGTCACGCGATCCGTCCCGAGTGAGCCGATGGCCGACGATCGCCTTGAATTTACGGCCAATCGTGCGCCGGCTCGCCGGCCGGGCGCGCTCGGGCTCGCGCTCGCGGAGGGGCTCGTGGCCCTCGCCCAGGGGGCGCTCGCCCTCGTGCTCGGGGTGTTGGCACGCGTTCTGAGCGGCGATGTCGAAGCCGCACCGAACGTGGGTGCTATGACGTCGATGTCTTGGTTTGGCGCGCGGCCGATAGGATCGGTGACATCCCACATGTCGCCGAGTGGGCTCGCGCTGGCGGGGCTCGCCCTGGTCGCGGCGCGCGGGGCGGCGAGCACGTGGCTCACCCGGAGCGAGGTGCGCGCAGCCGCCGGCGCCGCCGGCGACGCCCGCCGGCGGATCCTCTCCGCGGCGCTCGCCGGTGGGCTCGGCAAGCCGTCACTCGGGGCAGCGATCGCCTGGCCGCACGCGATCGAGCTCGGCGTCCGCGCGTCGCGCGCGAGGCGGCGCGCGATCGTGCAGCTCGCCGTGATGGCGCTCGTCACGGCTGCGCTCGATCCGCTGCTGGCCGGGGTCGTGCTCGCGACGCTCGTGCCGTTCGCCTTGCTCCTGCGACCGATCCGTCGCGCACTGCGCCGGGTGAACCAGGACGCGACGCGCGGCGCGGTCGACACGGTCGACGCCGTGCGCGACGTGGTCGAGCACGCGGCCGTCTGGGCCACGTGCGGCGCCGAGCGCACCGCCGTGCGACGCGTCGCCGCGCTGAACGAAGACGGCGCAGCGCTCTCCGCGCGCGCGGCCACGTTTCAGTCGTTCTCGTCGACGTCCAACGAGGTGCTCGCCGCGATCGCGACGATGGTGCTCGTCGCGTGGTTCGCGCCCGGCAGCGTCGTCGCACGCCCCACGCTGATCCCGGTGCTCGTCCTCCTCGTCTCGACCTACCGCCCGCTGCGCGATTTCGCCGAGGCGGCTTCGTCGACCGCGCGCGCCGAAGCGGCCGCGCACGAGATCGCGTCGCTCGGGCGGGCCGAGACAGCCGTCGAGACGGACGCGGGCGCGCGCACGCCCTGGCTCGCGGCGCCCCTGCGGCTCGAGCAGGTCACGCTCGACGTGGGGGGCGAGGCGGTGCGGCGCGGGATCGATCTCGTCGTCCAGCCGGGAGAGACGCTCGCGATCGTCGGCGCGCCCGGGACGGGAAAGAGCGCGTTGCTCGAGGCGCTGGTGGGCGTCCGGCCGGTGCACGGCGGCAGCATCGCGCACGGCTCGGTGCCGCTCTCGGATCGCGGGCTCGGTCCTCGTCATCGACCCTTCGCGTGGGTGCCTCCGTCGCCGCCCGTCCTGCCGGGGACGCTCGCCGAGAACCTCTGCCCCGAAGCGCCCGAGGACGAGAAGCGCGTGGCGCGGGCGCGCGCTGTCCTCGCCGAGCTCGGCGAAGAGACGCTGCTCACGCTCTCCGACGACGCGCTGCTTGGTCCGCGCGGACATCGACCGTCGAGCGGGGAAGCGCAGCGGCTCGCGCTGGCGCGCACGCTCGCCGGCGACGCACCAGTCGTGCTCCTCGACGAGCCGACGGCCAGCCTCGACGCGCTCTCCGAGTCGCGCGCCATCGAGGCCATCGCGCGTCACTGTCGCGATCGGGTCGTCGTGCTGGTCACGCACCGACCGGCGCCGCTCGCGATCGCGACGCGCGTGCTCTCGCTCGACGACTCACGGAGGGGCGCTCGTGACGTCGTAGGCGCACCGAAAGCCCAGCGTCGCGTCACGCAGTGACGTCGGATAGCCGTCGCGATCCGACACGCGCAGGCTGTGCACGACGTCCCATTCCCAGTCGCCGCCGCGCACGACGTGGTGCAGCGCCTTCGGGTCGTCGTCGTGGGGATCGACCGTGCCGAGACGCTTCCACGCGTCGTCGCTCCACGCGTCGTCGACCCACTCGAGCACGTTGCCCGCGAGATCGAGCGCGCCGTAGGGCGAGATGCCCGAGGGGTAGCTGCCGACCGGGCTCGGGCCGTAGCCGTTGCAGTGCCCCCAGAGCTCGTACATCGCGTCCGCGTACATGCACTGCGGTCGCCAGTTCCCCCAGGGGTAGAGGCGATCGTCGGGGCCGCGCGCGGCGTGCTCCCACTCGACCTCGGTCGGCAGACGCCCGCCGCGGAACCAGCAAGCAGCGCGGGCGTCGGACCACGAGACGTTCGTCATCGGCATGTCTTCGCCGGCGAAGGCGGGCTTGCGCGCGGGGCACTTCCCCGCGGCGACGCAGCGCGCGTAGCCGGCGACCGTGACCTCGGTGCGATCGAGGCAGTACGCGTGGGTGAGCTGGACCGTGCGACGCGGGCGCTCGTCGTCGTCGTAGTCCTGGGTCGCGCGCGTGCCGATCGGGAACGCGCCGGCGGCAATCGGCACGGTGTCGAAAGGGCACACGATCTTCACGCTCGTGCTCGTGGGCGCCGAGGCGGTGTCCCCCGCGAGCGTGACGCTCGTGGCGACGATCGCGAACGCGAGACGCATGTCGGACACCACTACCAAGCATTGGCCCGCGCGGACACGTTTGGAGCGTGCTAATTTGGGGGCTTGGGCGCGAAGGACCCGCGAGAATCGCCGCCCGTCTCGGGCGCTGTCCAGGGCGCACCGGTCAACGGCGCCGCCGAAGCGCTGCACGACGTTTCGAATGCGCTCACCGTCGTGCTGGGTTGGCTCGACGAGGCCGCTCGCGAGGACGTGCCCGAAGGCCATCGCGCGCACGCGCTCGACGTCGCGGCCCGCAAGGCGCGCGAGGCGCGAGCGCTCGCCCGCGGTGCCATCGGCGCGCGCGACGAGGACGACGGACCGCGCGCCGTGTCGGTCGTCGTCAACGACGTCGTCGATGCGCTCGCGGTCGAGCTCGAGAAGCACGAGGTCCGGGCCGCCGTCTCCGGTCTCGAAGGCACGAACGCGCAGGTGCGCATCCCCGCGGCGATGTCCGTCGCGCACGTCCTCACGAACCTTCTCCTCAACGCGCTCGCCTACGCGCCGCGCGGCTCGACGGTGCGCGTGAACGTGTCGTGCGCGAACGAGGTCGAGATCACCGTCGCCGACGAGGGACCAGGCATCGATCCGAGCGTGCTGCCGCGGCTGTTCGACGGCGGGACGAGCCGCCCCGGCGGCGTGGGCATCGGCCTGCGTCACTCGCGCGACGTCGCCCGCAAGCTCGAGGGCGAGCTCCTGCACGTGCCCGGCGGCCGAGGCGCGACGTTCGTGCTCCGCGTGCCGCGCGCGCGCGTGACGCCCCCGCCCCCACCGCGCCCGAGCGCCGTCTTCCGCGCCGCCGTGCAGGGCTCGCGCGTGCTGGTCGTCGAGGACGATCGCGCGGTGTGCGCGCTGCTCGACGCGGGCCTCGGAGCGCGCGGGGTCGAGGTCGTCGCGCTCCACGACGGCAACGCGCTCGCGGAGAAGCTCTCCACGCTCGGGCGGTTCGACGCCGTGCTCCTCGATCTGTCGCCGATCGCCCACGACCTCGAAGGCGCGCTCGCGGCGGTGAAGCGCTCCCTGCCCGACGCGGGCATCGTGTTCATCAGCGGGTCGGCCGTGGCGCTCGAGCCGGAGATCACGCGGCACTTCGCGCAGACGCGCTGGGTGCGGAAGCCCTTCGAGCTCGGCGAGATCGCGGCCGCGCTGGCCGAGCTCCTGCAGCATCGCGCGTGACGGTTCGATGCTGAAGCGGCGCGCCTTCCTGCAGATGACGGCGGCCGGTGCCGCCTCGCTCGCCGGGTGCGCGCGCAGAGCGATCGCGGCCGACGCGCCGATCGAGGTCCTGGCGACGAGCGAGCCGATCACCCTCGATCCGCGCTACACGGCGGACGTGTACGGGCTGCGCATCTCGCGGCTCGTGCACGCCACGCTGGCCGCGCCCGATCTCGACACGCTGGCGCCGCGCGCGTGGCTGGCCGAGCGCCTCGAGCTCGAAGACGGCGGCGCCGTCCTGGTCACGCTGCGCCCCGAGGCCTGCTTCCACGATGGGTCGCGCGTCACGGCACGCGACGTCCTCGCGAGCTTCCGCGCGCTCGGCGATCCGGCGATGCGCGCGCCGGCCCGGCGCATCGTCGACGAGCTCGCGACGATCGAGGCGGTCGATGGCGAGGGCGGCGCTCGGATCCGCTTCGTACCGCGTCGGCCGCGCGCGATCGTGCGACAGGACCTCGATCTGCCGATCCTCAAGGCCGAAGAGGCGTGGTCGCCGCGCGGCTCGGTGCTCACCGGGTGCGGTCCCTATTCGATCGCCGATTCGACGCTGCACGCGATCGCGCTGGCGCCGGCGAGCACCTACGGCCGCTTCGGCGGCGAGCGCGCGCAGAGGCCGGTGATCGTCCGCACCGTCCGCGACGAGGCCGCGCGGGCGCTGCGCATCCTCGCCGGTGGAGCCGACGTCGCGCCGAACGCGTTCGCTCCGGCGCTCGCGATGGCGCTGCCCGGGCACGCCGACGCCCCACCGGGGCTCGCGGTCAGCACGCGCGCCGCGCCCACGACGACGTATCTCTCGTTCAACCTCGCGCGGCCTCCGCTCGACGTCGCCGAGGTTCGCGTGGCCATCGCACGCGCGATCGATCGCCGCGCGATCATCGACGCCAAGCTGCCCGGCGCGGCGGCGCTGGCCGACGGCTTCCTCCCCAACGTGATCGCGCTCGCGCCGAAGGGGCGCATTGGCCACCCGTTCGACCCCGAGGGCGCGCGGGCGGTGCTGGCGCCGCTCGGCGCGCGGGGGGCGCGGCTGTCGCTGGTCGTGACGGCGCAGCGACCGCGGGTCGCGATGGCTCGCGCGATCGCGCAGATGATCGGCGACGCCGGGCTGCCCGTCGACGTTCGCCCCTACGAGCTCGCGACGCTCACCGCGCGGCTCAACGCTGGCGATTTCGACGTCGCCGTGCAGCAGGCCGTCGAGCTGAACGATCCGGAGATGATGCGCTGGTACTTCCATCGCTCGGCGATCCCACCGGGCGGCGCCAACCGCGGGCGGATCGTCGACGCCGCCGTGGACGAGCTCCTCGATCGCGGGCTCGCGACCCTCGACGACGAGAAACGGCGACTCGTCTACGGCGAGCTCGAGGCCCACCTGCGCGAGCAAGCGTTCGTCGCGCCGCTGTTCCACGAGGACCACGTCGCGGTCGTCAGCAAGCGTGCGGCCGCGTTTCAGCCGAGCGCCGACGGACGCTGGGGCGCGCTCACCCGGATCACTTGAGCGTGGCGCTGCCCCCGGGGACCCAGTTCCACGAGTAGCCTCCGGAGCACACCGTGGTGGTCGCCTGCAGGCGGATCGTGAAGCTTCCTGCGCTCGGCGAGATGGCCGACGCGAACGGGTAGGTCCGCTTGATGCTGAAGGTGGTTCCCGCGCCGCAGCTCGTGCCGCCCGGGATGCTGTACGTCCCGACGACGACGCTGTTGACGAGGACGTTCCAGTTGAGCGTTCCGACCGAGCAGTAGCAGCCGTCGGTGTAGTCGCTCATCGTGATGTCGAGGTCGAGCGAGGTCGCGCAGACGCTGCGGCTGTACGTTTGCTGGACGTAGTCACCGGAGTTCCAGAACCGAGGGCTCACCCCGGCGCCGAGCGTGCCGGGCCCGGTGATCGCCTGGTAGACCGGCGAGCTGCTGGTGGGGAAGGTGAACGTGCTCACCGTCGGCGTGCACGAGCGCGAGCTGCACGTGGTGCACGCGCCGCACGTCGTGCCGCAGGCGCCGCAGTTGGAGGGGTCGGAGTCGAGGTTGACCTCGCAGCCGTCGCCGGGCGAGCCGTTGCAATTGGCCGCGCTGCCGGTGCACGCGAGGCCGCAGGTGCCGCCGCTGCACGTGGGGGTCGCGGACGCGCCACCGGGGCACACCGTGCCGCAACCGCCGCAGTTGGAGAGATCCTTCGAGGTGTCGACGCAGCTCGACCCGCACTTGGTGGTGCCGCCGCCGCAGACGACCTCGCACTTGCTCGCGATGCAGACCATCGCGCCGCCGCACGTGATGCCGCAACCGCCGCAGTTCGACGAGTCGTTCGTGGTGTTGACGCAGCTCGAGCCGCACTTGGTGGTGCCGCCGGCGCAGACGAGGGTGCACGTGCCGCCCGAGCACGTCTCGCCCGTCGCGCACGCCTTGCTGCACGCGCCGCAGTGGGCGGCGTCCTTCGTCAGATCGACGCAGAGCGCGCCGCACAGCGTGGTGCCGCCGCCGCAGACGGTGCCGCACGTGCCGGTGGAGCAGACCTCGCCCGTGGCGCAAACCCTGTCGCACGTCCCGCAGTGCGCCGGGTCCTTCAGGAGATCGACGCAGCTGCCACCGCACTTGGTGGTGCCGGTCGCGCAGCCGGTGTCGGGGGCGTCCGAGCCGTCGTCGGCCTTGCCGCTCGTGTCGATGCCGCCGGTGTCGGGTTGCGGCCCGACGTCGCCTTCGACCTCGAAGATGAGGTGCGAGTCGCGCGCCGCGGCGTCCGTCTCGGCGCTGGCATCGACCGGATCCCCTCCGCCCGGGGTGAAGCCTTGCTCGGTGCCCGTCGCGCAGCCGATCGCGCCGATCGACGCTGCGAGCGTGATCGTGCCGACGACGAGATTGTGGCGAGCCGCGCGCGGCTTCATCGAGCGCTCCTTCGGGGGTATCGCCCCGGTCGAGCTTACGGCGCCGTTGCCTACTTGGCGAGCCAGGCTTCGAGGTGGGGCAACAAGGCGGCGACCGCGTGGGCCCGGTGACTGATCACGTTCTTCTGCGATTCGGGCAGCTCAGCCATGGTCCGCCCTTCGGCCGTCTCGTCGACGAGGAAGATCGGGTCGTAGCCGAAGCCACCTGCCCCGCGCGGCGCCGTGGCGATTGCGCCCTCGCAAGTCCCCTGCGCGATGCGCGGGTTTTCCGGATCGGCCGGATCGATGAAGACGACGACACAGCGAAAGCGGGCGCTGCGTGGTTGCCCTTTCGGGGCGATGGCCTCGAGCTCGCCCAGCAGCTTGCGGTTGTTCTCGGCATCGGTCGCCCGCTCGCCGGCGTAGCGCGCGCTGCGCACGCCCGGGCGCCCCTCGAGCGCGTCGACCTCGAGACCGCTGTCGTCGGCCAGCGTCGGGAGCGCGGTCGCCTCGGCGACGATGCGCGCCTTCTTCAGGGCGTTGCCCTCGAACGTGTCGGCGTCCTCGACGATCTCGAGCTTGCGCGGCAGCGCCTCGGCGAGCGACACGAGGTCGATCGAGAGGCCGCGCAACAGCGCGCGGAGCTCGATCATCTTCCCGCGATTGCTGGTGGCGACCACGACCGTCCGCCGCGCGGGGAGCGACTGGGAGCGCGGAGGGCTCGAGCTCACGTCGCCCCCGGGATGATCAGCGCGTCGAGCTCGACGCCGGCCGCCGAGAGCGCCGCGCGCTGCGCCCCGCACAACAGCGTCACGCCGCGCAGCGCGAGGTCGACCATCGCGTCGAGCTGCGTGCGCGGGAGCGGCACGCCCTCGGCGGTGCCCTGAATCTCGACGATGTCGCCGCGCTCGGTGGCGACCAGGTTCAGATCGACGCGGGCCCGCGAGTCCTCCTTGTAGACGAGGTCGAGCGCGAGCGCGTCGTCGACGTGACCCACGCTGATCGCCGCGACGGGCGCGCGCAGCACGGGACCGGTGAGCAGGCCGCGCTGGGTCATCTTCGCGAGCGCGAGGGCGAGCGCGATGAAGCCGCCGGTGACCGACGCGGTTCGCGTGCCGCCGTCCGCCTCGAGGACGTCGCAGTCCACCACGAGCTGGCGCTCACCGAGGCGCTCCATGTCGACGGCCGAGCGCAACGCGCGCCCGACGAGCCGCTGGATCTCGTGCGTGCGACCGCCGAGCCCCTTGCTGCCGCGACCCTCGCGCCCCTCACGGTTGGGGTTCGCGCGCGGGTGCATCTGATACTCGGCGGTGACCCAGCCCTTGCCCTTGCCTTCGAGGAAGGCCGGCACCTTCGCGTCGAGCGACGCGGTGCACAGGACGACGGTGCCGCCGGCGCGATAGAGCACCGAGCCCTCGGACGGTTTGTGGAAACCGACCTCGATCACCGGGGTGCGGGGCATGTCGAACGAGCGACCATCGGGGCGGGCGGCGGGCATGCCCGATCGGTAGTGCGTTCAGGCGGCGGATGCACGCTCCCCTTGACCGAGACGGCCGAGGGGAAATGTGAGGATGAAGCGGCTGCCGTGCGGGGTCTCGGGCGCGTACGCGATGCTGCCGCCGTGCGCTTCGAGGATCTGCTTCGTGAGCGGAAGACCGAGACCGGTCCCCGTCGATTTGGTGGTGAAGAACGGATCGAAGATGCGGCCCTGGAGCGCCTCGTCGATGCCCGGCCCTTCGTCGACGACCTGCAGCGTGGCGCGACGGTGCTCCTCCGAGAGCGAGAGATCGATCGTGAGCTTGCCGCCGTCCTCCATCGCCTCGCGCGCGTTGCGCACCAGGTTGAGGAGCGCCTGTCGGACCTGCGCTTCGTCCACCGCGACGACCACGGAGGTGCCGGGCAGCCGCAGGTCGACGGCGACGCGCGCGCGATCGAGCTCGGGGCGCGCGAAGACCACGACGTCGCGCAGGAGCTCCGCCAGATCGACCGGCGCCGGCCGCGGCGAGGGCAAGCGCGCGACGCGCAGGTAGTCCTCGCTCACGTCCGCGAGGCGGCCGACCTCGCGCGCGATGGCCGAGAGCAGCTGCCTCGCCTCCTGCGTGCTCCCCTTGCCTGCCTTCGCGATCGTCTCGTCGAGGAGCTCGACGTTCAATCCGATCGACGAGAGCGGGTTGCGGATCTCGTGCGTGATGTGCGCGGCCATCTTGCCGATGGCGGCGAGGCGCTCCGCCTGCAGCGCGCGCTGACGAGCGGCCGCGGCATCCGACACGTCGTCGGCGACGAGGAGCGCGAGCCTGCGCGCATCGGCCTCGTCGAAGCGCATCGGCACGACACGCAGATCGACGACGAGCGGTCCGTCCTGCGTCGGCGGCAAGGTGACGCCCGCGCGCGCCGGCGGCTCCACGCCCTTGGCGATCGCGTGCGCGACGTCGGACGAGACGAGGTCCCAGAGCGGCGCCGACGAATCGCCGAGCCGATCGCCGATCACGACGCCGAAGAGCCGCTGCGCCGCCGGGTTCGCCGCCTCGACGCTGCCGTCCTCGCGGAGCGCGACGACCGCGGCGCGCAGGTGGTTGACGATGTCCTCCTGCCGGCGGCGAAGGCGCAGCAGATCCGCGTCGCGCGTGGCGACGCCCTGGACCATGGCGGCGAACGCGACCGCGAGCTCGCCGATCTCGTCGCGCGGGGCCTTCTTGTCGTCGCCCTGCAGTAGCTCGACGGCGAGCGGTGAACGATCGCCGGCCGCGATCGCCTGGGCCCGCGCGGTGAGCGGGGCGAGCGGCGCCAGGCGCCGACGCATCTGCCGCGTGGCGACGGCCGCCACGATCAGCGAGAAGAGCGCGAGCCCCACCGAGAGCGCGATGGCGCGCTTGTCGCGCGCGACGCTGCCGATGACGACGGCCTGCCGGCGATCGGCGATCTTCTCCGCGAGCACGTCCAGGCGCTGCGCCGCGCTTCGCTCGTGGATGGTGACGGCCCGCAGGTGCTCCTGCGCACGCAGGTGATCGCCGGCCTGCAGCGCGCCGAACAGATCGGGCAAACCGCGCGCGCCCTCGGCAAGATCGCGATCGATCTCGTCGATCTCGGCGGCGACCGCGAGCCCGAACGTGCGCGTCGCTTCGTCCGGCGACTCGCCGAGGATCTTGCCCGCCGCGGCCTTCGCGCGCGCGAGCACTGCCGGTCGGCCGCGCGCGACCGTCTCGAGCCATTCGCGCGTGGTCCCCGCCGCGCTCGGATCCTCGAGGAGGCGATCGAGCCGCGCCGCGACCGTCCACTGCGTCGCGCGCGCGCTCGCCAGCGCCGTCTCGAGCGGGAGGTAACCGAGGCTCAGCGCCGCGACGTCCTGCCCCGATCGACGCTGCGACCAGAGACCGACGGCAACCGTGACCGCGAACGCCACGACGACGACCGCGAACGACGCGAGCACCCGACGCGCGAGCGGGCTGCGCGCGTGCCCGCCCGGCGCAGCTCTGCCGTCGGTGCGATCGGCCTCGGTCGACGTCGCCATGTCTCCCGGCAGTATGACCGCGGAACGCCGAAAGCGCAGAGAAACCGGCGCGATTCCCCGGTCTCAGCGCCTGCCGAGCGCCCGGGCCAGCAGCGTGGCCACGTCGAGGACGCGGGTGCCGTCGCGCGCCAGGGACTTCTTGCTCGAGCCGCAGGTGGTGACGATCGTGCCGCCGCCGGCTGCGCGATGCTGCTCGCGACGCGCCTCGGCGATGGCGCTCGCGGCGTCGCCGTACGTGACGGGCAGGAGCCCGCCGGCGCCGGCGCAGGTGGCCTCCTCGCGCTTGCGCGCGAACTCGCTCGGCGGCCGGCCGAGGAGTCGCGTCAGGACCGCGCGCGGCGGCTCGTAGACACCGAGCCCCCGGCCGAGCGCGCACGCGTCGTGGTAGCGAACGTCGCCGCTGGACAGCGCGTCGGCCCGCGGCGCCGGGATCGCCTGCAGGTTGCGCGCGGCGAGCTCGGTGAGGTGCAGCACCTCGAGCCCGGACGGCAGCTGCACGGAGACCTCGGCGTAGCGACGCGCGATCGCGTGCGCGCAGCCGGCGTCGGCGGCCACGAGCGTCGTCGCGCCGCGGACGCGGTCGGCGAGCGCGCGACCGGCGGCGACGAAGCCGGTGCGATCACCGGCCATGCGCAGCGGGGCGCCGCAGCAACCGGAGACGACGCCGATCGGCGCGTTGCCCGTGAGCGCCGACGTGGCGACCATCGCGTCGGCCGCGACGTCGTCGGACGTCTGGGCTTCGACGCCCATGCGCGCCGAGAGACAACCGACCACGAGGCGCACGTTCGTCCGCGCGAAGGCGTCCGGCGTCGTGGCGACCGAGGCGCCCCGCGCGCGCGCGCGCTCGATCGCGGCCACGAGACCGACGTCGGCCTCGGCGGTGCGCTGCTTGTGCCGCTCGATGACGCGATTGGATTCGTCCGGCGCGAGACCGGCGCTCGTGAAGTCGGCGCGCGCGTCGAGCAGCGTGCCGGCGACGTCGTTCTTGAGATCGCAAGCTTGCTTGCAGGCGAAGCAGCCGGTGCACGCCCAGGCGGGCGAGGCTTGCTCCTTGGTTGGCTCCACGGCGTCGCGCGCCACGAGATACGCGGCGGTCATCTTCCCCCACGGCGTGGTGGTCTCGCGGCCGTCGGCGTTCGAGACGGGGCACGCCGCGCGCGAGAGCTTCGGGCAGAACGCACACGTCTCGAGCTCCGGCGTTCGACGCCCGAGCAAGGGGAGCTGCATCCCCGGACCATACCATCGACACGCGAACTAGCGGACGATGTCGAGCCTCGACTCGATGCCCGGCGACATGCCGACGATGTGGATCGAATGCACGCCGACGACGGTCGAGGGCTCCGGCACGAGCATGTAGCCGCCCGGCAGGTCGTTGTACGGGTAGTACTGTCCGGTCGCCGAATCGACGACCTTGCCGTCGGCGTCCACGTACGTGACAGTGTGCGGGTCGCCGAGGGGCGGCTCGCTCAGCGTGATGTCGTCGCCCCACGTGAGCTTGCCGTCCATGCCGACGGACACGAAGCGGTACTTCGTGGTGGTGCCCGCGGGGTAGAAGATCGACGGGTGCGTCGCGACGTAGTTCATGCGCGTGTAGAGCGCGCCGAACGTGTAGTCCGAGACCCAGACGGGATTGCAGTAGCCCATCATGTCCGTGTACTTCGTCGGCGAGATCAATGCCTTCGTGTTCACGTCGTAGCCGTACACGCCGATGCCGGCGCCGGTGTACGGGAACGCCGGATCGACGCCGCTCGCGCCGCCGCAGTTCGCGTGCTGGCGACCGTGCGCGTGGCCGATCTCGTGCGACATCGTCTCGGAGGAGACGGTGCCGGTGAAACCAACGCCGACGCTCGCGCGCCCCGAGCTGTCCGACGGGCTCGTGATGAGACCGGAGAGACCGGTGACGCAGCCGCCGCCGCAGAAGCTGCTGAACGACGCGGTCGGGGCGAACGCGCCGAAGTAGTAGACGTCCTTGGGCGCGGCATCGGACGCGCGCAGGCGGACGATCGCCTGCAGCACCTCGGACCAGCCGGTGCCGCTCGCGGAGATCGACGCCGAGTACGGATACGGCGCGCGGACGGTGATCTCGACCTTCTTCGCCGGGTACACCGCCATCATGCGCGCGCGATAGAGCTCGACCTGCGCCGCGCTGGTGTCGGGGAGACGACCGCTGCCGTCGGCGTTGTACTGCACGGGAACGAGCTTCACCTTGAGCACGTCGCCGCTGTTGCCGGCGTCGAAGGTGTCCGCGCCGCTCGCCGGATAGACCGAGGCGGCGCCCGACGCCGTCTGCCCCGGCGCCGTCATGAGCTTGATCGAGTACGTCGAGTCGGTGCCGATGCTCCCCTCGTCGAGCGTGAAGTTGAACGTCGAGGCGAGCGTGGCGTCGGTCGACGCGGCGGAGATCGTCTTCTTGTCGGTGTAGGTTCGCGCCGCGCCGCCGGTCGTGATGGTGAGCACGCCGGTGATCTCGCGCGCCGAATACGTCGAGCCCGGCGTCACGTACGCGCGGATGAGGCCGATGCGCCCCGCGACGACGGGCGCCTTGCGCGACGAGACCTTCGCGCCCGACTTCGCGATGCTGACCTTCACGCCCTGGAACGCGGCGACCTCGCTGATGGGGAGATCCTTCGCCGGCTCGAGGCCGGTCGTCGGATCGGGCCCGGGATCGACCGGTCCGGAGTCGGTGCCGGGATCGGGCGGCGTGCCCGTGTCGGTGCCGGGATCGGGCGGCGTGCCCGTATCAGTGCCGGGCGCGGGCGGCGTGCCCGTGTCCTTGCCTGGCTTGCCGCCGTCGACACCGGGCGTGACCCCGCCGTCCTCGTCGGGCGGCGTGTCACCCGGCGGATCGGTGCCGGGATCGGTCGAGCCACCGGGGCCGGGATCGTCGATCGATCCCGTCGGACCTGCGCAGCCGGCGCCCACGAGCGACACGCTCGCGAGCCCGGCCAGGAGGAACGCACACTGCGTGAGAAGGAGTGTCCGGCGCGCCATGGAGGACAGAATGCCTCCTGATCACGGTGTCCGCGATGGAATCCGCAATGACGGACGCCCGGCCCGGAGTTTTCTTCCGCTGCACGATGCCAGATCGGAAATCACGCTGGGACACCGTATTTTTCCGGCGAATCATCGCTCGAAAGTCGCGGCGCGGACGGACGCGTCCGGCTGATCTATGTTCCGCCTCGCGATGGCCGAGCCGCACGCACCGCAGTCGTCCCATGCGCCCCATCCGGCGCGCGTGGGGCACTATCGCGTGCTCGACGTGCTCGGGAGCGGCGTCGTCACGAACGTTTATCGCGCGGAGGCCGAGGGCATCGGGCGCATCGTCGCGCTGAAGGTGCTGCGATCGACCGCGGGCGCGGAGAGCGCGTTCTTTCGCCGCTTCGAGCGCGAGGCGCGACTTCTCGCGTCGCTGCATCACGGCAACCTCATCGAGCTCTACGACTTCGATGCGGGCGTCGCCGGACAGCGCCCGCCGTACATGGTGCTCGAGCACGTGGCCGGCGCGACGCTCGCCGACGTGTTGCACAAGCTGAAGCGGCTCGAGCCGGAGGAAGCCGCCGCGATCGGGCTCGAGATCGCGCGCGCGCTCGCGTACGCGCACGCGCAAGGCGTCGTGCACCGCGACGTGAAGCCGGGAAACGTGCTGATCGGCCGCGCGCCGTCGCGCGACGCCATCGGTGGCCAATCGCGCGACGAGGGCGCGCACGCGATCGCGGTGAAGCTCGTCGACTTCGGCATCGCGCTCGACGTGCCGCGCGCGGATCCGACGAGCGCGCCGATCGACCCCGACGCCTCGGACGAAGCCGTGGGAACGCCTGCCTACATGGCGCCGGAGCAGCTGCTCGGCGAGGCGCTCGATCATCGCGCCGATCAGTTCGCGTTCGGCGTCGTCCTCTACCAGATGCTCGCCGGCGTGCGCCCCTTCGACGGCGACGACGGGCGCCCGGCGATCCAGCGCGTGCGTCGCGATCCGCCGCGGCCGCTGCGCTCGCTCGGCATCGTCGCGCCCCGCGCGCTCGAGCGTCTGGTGCTCCGGTGCCTGTCCAAGCGCCCCGCCGACCGCTTCGCGAGCACGAGCGAGATCGTCGACGAGCTGCAGCGCTTCCTCGAGGAACGCGCGCCGTCGGGCGCCAGCGATCTCGGCGCAATGCACCGGCGAGTGCTCGCACGCGCAGGCGTCCTCGACGAACGACGCTCGCTGCGCGAGGAGGCCGCACCGGCGGGGCGTCCGGCGCGCGGCGCGCCCTTGCGCATGCGCGCGGTGCCGATCGCGCCGACCGTGATCGGCATCGCGCTCTCGTTCGTCGCGATGGCCGCCGGCGGCTCGGTGATCCAGTGGCGGGCCGGCGGCATCCGCAGCGATCGCTCCTCGACGACGGGCGCGGCGCCGCTCCCCGCCGACGGGACGGGGCAGAACCTCGGCGCGCTGCGGGTCATGGTGCGGCCGTGGGCCGAGGTCATCGTCGACGGTCAATCGGTCGACGTCACGCCCTTCGCCCGACCGATCCGGCTGCGCGTCGGGCGCCACGTGATCGATCTCGTCCACCCGAGCGCGCGCGAGCGTCGCGTGATCGACGTCCGCGCGGGCGAGACCACCACGATCGACGCGATCCTGCCGGTCGCCGCGCAGGCGCACCTCGACGAGTTCGCGATGCCCGAGGCGAGCTCCTCCGCGTTCGTGTCGCCGTCGTCGTCGATCAAGCCGACGCCGTTCGGCGTGCCGTCCACCCTGCCCTCCACGGGAGCGCCCAAATGAAGCGCGCTTCGCGGCTCCTCCGCTGGCTCTCCACGCTCGCGATCGCGCTGCTCGGCGCGACCATCACGCTCGTGGCGCCCCAGGATGCGCGTGGCTTCACGCACGTTGTCCGCAAGGGCGAGACGCTCGCGTCGATCGCGAGCACGCTCTACGGTCGCGCCGACTACGAGCACATCCTCGTCGCCGCCAACGCGCTCGACGCACAGGGCGGCAGCGCGATCGCGCCGGGCATGCGGCTCGAGGTCCCCGCGGTCGGCCACGCGCGCACGGCGCTCGGCGACACGTGGCCCGCGCTGGCGGACAAGTACCTCGGCGATCCGAACCACAGCCGTGTCCTCTCGGAGGCCAACGGCTCGCATCCCTGGATCTGGCCCGATCCCGGCACCGAGATCGTGATCCCCTACGTGCTGCGGCACTACGCGGCGGCGGACGAGACCATCTTCGACCTCGCCCAGCGCTACCTCGGCGACAAGATGCTCGCCTGGCAGCTCGTCATCTTCAACGACCTGAAGGGCAACGACATCAAGCGCGGCGACGTCGTGCTGGTGCCGCTCGTCGATCTGAAGCTCACGCAGGCCGGCGAGTCGGAGGCCGCGGCCGAGCTCCCCGGTGACGGCGGCGCGACCGCGTGGGCCGCGCTGCAGAGGCAGAAGACGATCGAGGAAAAGCTGCCCGAATTGCATCGATTGGTGATGGAAGGCCGCTACGTGGACGCCGTCTCGCTCGGTGAACGACTGCGCGGGATGGGCGACGCGACCAAGAGCCAGCTCGCCAAGATCGGCAAGCGGCTGACGGTGGCCTACGTCGCCCTCGACGCGGCCGGCGCCGCCGCAGACGCCTGTCGGCTCTATCTCGACAACGTCAACGCGGTTCATCTGGAGCCCGAGACCACGAGCCCGAAGGTCCGCGCCGTTTGCGGGCAGAAATAGCGATCCGGGCGCGAGGCCGGCGCCGATCGGCCCGGCGGAGCGGTCCCGGTCGATTTTTTCGCGGATCTAGTGGTGCGCGAAAACGGAACCTGCCTATTGTGCATCATCAGGGAGTGGAGTTTCGTTTCGTCGTCCCGTTCGGAGCTCTCTAGGAAGGTACCCACCATGTCCGAGAAAAAGGCGCGGCCGGAAGAAGACATCCAGTTCGGTGACGACCTGCCCGTCCTGCCGATCCGCAACGCCGTGCTCTTCCCCGGGGCCGTGGCGCCGTTCGACGTCGGCCGCGAGAAGTCCGTCGCCCTCGTCGAGGACGTCGACAACCTCGGCTCCCCCGTCATCGCGATCTTCGCCCAGAAGGACTCGGCGACCGACGATCCGGGCCAGGACGACCTCTACACGTACGGCTGCGCGGCGCGGGTGCTCAAGGCGCTCAAGCACTCGAGCGGAAACTACTCGCTGATCCTGCAGGGCATCTGCCGCATCAAGCTCGAGAAGATCCACACGAACGCCCCCTACCTCAAGGCGAAGATCGCGCGCCTCGACGAGACGTCGAGCAACGAGGTCGAGGCCGAGGCGCTCGCGATGAGCCTCCGCGACATCGCGAAGCAGGTCATCCAGCTGATGCCGGAGCTTCCCCGTGAAGCGGGGTCCTTGATCGATTCGATCCAGGCGCCCGGCGCGCTGGCCGATCTCGTCGCCGCGAACCTCGACGCCCAGATCGAGGAGAAGGCGAAGATCATCGAGACGACCGAGGTGAACGAGCGCATCCGCATGGTGCTGCGGCTCCTCACTCGTCAGCTCGAGGTCCTCCGGATGCGCGAGCGCATCAACTCCCAGATCAAGGAGGACATGGGGAAGAACCAGCGCGAGTACGTCCTTCGCCAGCAGCTCAAGGCCATCAAGGAAGAGCTCGGCGAGGACGACGGCGATCAGGGCGACCTCGACGGCCTCGAAGAGCGCATCGTGAAGGCGAACCTCCCGACGGAGGCCGAGACGGTCGCGAAGAAGCAGCTCAAGCGCCTGCGCGCGATGCAGGTCGGCAGCGCGGAGTACACCGTCGTCCGCACCTACCTCGACTGGATCCTCGACATCCCCTGGCACAACCAGACGCAGGACGTGATGGAGATCGCCGCCGTGCGAAAGATCCTCGACGAGGATCACTACGGCCTCGAGAAGGTGAAGAAGCGCATCCTCGAGTACCTCGCGGTGCGCAAGCTCAAGCAGGACAAGAAGGGCCCGATCCTCTGTCTGCTCGGGCCCCCCGGCGTCGGAAAGACGTCGCTCGGTCGCTCGATCGCGCGCGCGCTCGGCCGCAAGTTCCACCGCATCTCGCTCGGCGGCGTGCACGACGAGGCCGCGATCCGCGGTCACCGCCGCACGTACGTCGGCGCGCTCCCCGGTCAGATCATCCAGGGCATGAAGAAGGCCCAGACGATCAACCCCATCTTCATGATGGACGAGGTCGACAAGATCGGACACGACTTCCGCGGCGATCCGGCGGCGGCGCTCCTCGAGGTCCTCGATCCCGAGCAGAACAACACGTTCGCCGATCACTACCTCGAGATCCCCTACGACCTCTCCAACGTCATGTTCATCGCGACGGCGAACATCGCCGATCCGATCCCGGCCCCGCTGCGCGACCGCATGGAGATCCTCGAGATCCCCGGCTACACGCGCCGCGAGAAGCTCGCGATCGCACGTCGACACCTCGTGCCGAAGCAGCTCGAGGAGCACGGCATCAAGCCGGAGATCCTCGACATCACCGACGCGGCCCTCGAGGAGATCATCGACCACTACACGCGCGAAGCGGGCGTCCGCTCGCTCGAGCGTCGCGTGGCCGACGTCGTCCGCGGCGTCGCGGTCAAGGTGGCCGAGGGGGATCTCACCCCCCGCAAGCTCGAGAAGCCCGAGGAGCTCCACGAGTACCTCGGCGCGCCGAAGTTCACCTCCGAGGTCGCCGAGCGCACCGAAGAGGCGGGCGTCGCGACCGGTCTCGCGTGGACCAGCGTCGGCGGCGAGATCCTCTTCATCGAGGCGACGAGCATGCACGGCGCTGGCAAGCTCCAGCTCACCGGCCAGCTCGGCGACGTCATGAAGGAGTCCGCGCAGACGGCGCTCTCCTTCGTGCGCAGCCGCGCCGAGCAGTACGGCATCGCGCGCGACTTCCTCGAGAAGCGCGACCTCCACATTCACATCCCGGCCGGCGGCATGCCGAAGGACGGACCGAGCGCGGGCGTCACCATGCTCACCGCGCTCGTGTCGCTCCTCACCGGCCACCGCGTCCGTCACGACGTCGCGATGACCGGCGAGATCACGCTCCGCGGCCGCGTCCTGCCCATCGGCGGTCTCAAGGAGAAGGTCCTCGCGGCCCACCGCGCCGGCATCAAGCGCGTCATCGTCCCCGAGCGCAACCGCGCGGATCTCGACGAGGTCCCGAAGGAAGTGCAGGACGCGATCGAGTTCTGCTTCGTGCAGAAGATGGATCAGGTCCTCGAGTACGCGCTCGAGTCCATGCCGAAGCCGATCGAGGCCAAGGAAGGCGACGGAGGCGCGGTGCCTCCGGCCGGCGGCGAAGGTCGTCCGAGCTCCGGTGGCGAGGGCGCCAAGGAACCGGCGCGGGCGAACAACTAGTCGCCCTCACCCCTCCGGCTCCCCTCTCCCCTCCGGGAGAGGGGAGAGTTCGAGAGGCTTCGTCGTTCTAAGAGCCGTCGTTCTAAGAGCCGCCCGCCAGCTTCATCGTGCGGGCGTTCTCCGGCACGCGCTCGAGGAAGCTGCGGCGGCGTGACTCGTCCTTGATCTTCTCCGCGCGGCCGAGGAGCTCGCGACGGGCCTCCTCGATCGCGGCCTTCGCGCGGTCGCGGTCGCCGGTCGCCGACAGCGCTTCGGCGTGGACTAGCCGGACGAGCGCCTCGCCTTCCTCGAGGTGACCGAGCTCCTGCAGCAGGCCGCGCGCTTCGGTCGCCGCGTCGAGCGCGTCCGTCGCGCGGTTCGCGGCGAGGAGCACCTCGGCGAGGACGGCGAGGGCGAACGCGCGGAGGGGCGTCGCCACGCGGAAGAACTCGATCGCGGCGCGGGCCTCGCGCTCGGCCGAGACGAGATCGCCGGCGAGGCGGAGGATCTGTGCGAGGTACACGCGCGAGGAGTGCTCGAGGCGACCGTCGCCCTGCGCGGCGAACGAGGCGATCGCTTCGGTCTCCATGCGCCGGGCGTCGTCGATCTGCCCCTTGTGCGCGAGCGTGAGGCCGAGGTTGTTCTTCGAGTAGGCGACGACGTTGGCGAGCCCCATGCGCTGCGCGGAAGCGAGCGCGTCGCGGAGCTTGGACTCGGCGTCGTCGTGATCGCCCAGACCGAGGCTGGCGTAGCCGACGCTCACCCGCTGCATGCACGCCGAGCGCAGGTCGCCCGCGCGCTGAAAGCCGTCCGCGGCGTCGCTCGTGTGGTCGCGATACGCCCCGGCGTCGCCCTCGATGAGGGAGCGCATCGCGCGGGTGAGCGAGACGCGCGCGGCGAGTGCCGGCTCGCTCGAGAACGCGTGCGCGACGCGATCGACGTGGGCAAAACCGCGCGCGGCCGCCTCGCGCTTGCCTGCGAGCAGGAGCTGCCCCGAGGTGCGCGCCCAGGCGATGAGGCACGACGGCGAACAACCCTCGTCCAGGCCGTGCGGCTCGAGCTTCGCCATCAAGCCGAGGAGCTCTTCGTGCGCGCCGAGTCGACCGGCCGAGAGCGCGAGCTCCGCGGCGGCGCCGTACCACGCGTCGCTCGCGGTCGGCAGGTGCTCGAGGGCGGCGGCCGCGTGACGTCGGGCCTCGCCGAGCTTGCCGCGCCATCGCTCCGCCTCGGCCAGGATGCAGCGCAGGGCGCCGAGCTGCTCGCCGTCGGCGCCGAGCGACATGGCCTTCTCCGCGCGCGCGACCGCGGCATCGAGATCGTTCGCGCGGAGCGCCTGCTCGGCCGCCTTGCGATAGCACGCACGCGCGCGACCGCGATCGCCGCCGAGGGCGAAGTGCTCGGCGAGGACGACCGCCTCGCTCTCGCCCGCGTCGTCCAGCCACTCGCCCGCGAGCCGGTGCCCGAGCGCGCGATCCTCGGGCGTGAGCATCGCGTAGGCGGCCTCGCGCACGAGCGCGTGGCGGAACGAGAGCTCCTCCTCGCCGGGGAATTTCCCCGCCCCGCGACGCTTGATGACCTCGTTGCGCACGAGGTCGTCGAACCAGCGATCGATCGCGCCGCGCCGCCCGACGCTCGCGGGTGACTCGGCTCTGGTCGCGTCGTCGTCGTCGCCGAGCAGCGCGAGCACGCCGCGGCGCCAGAACACGTCGCCGAACACGCTCGCCGCGCGCAGCACGCGGCGCGCGTCCGGATCGAGGCGCTCGAGGCGGCCCTGCACCATCGCGAGCACTGTTTCCGGGAGATCGTCGCCACGCCCCTCGGCGACGGCGCGGATGAGCTCCTCGAGATAGAACGCGTTGCCCTGCGCCCGCTCGACGATGCGCGCGACCTGTCCTTCGTCGACGTCCTCGCCGAGCACCGCGCGCACGAGCCGACCGCTGCGCTTGGCGGTGAGCTCGACGAGCGCGAGCGGCTGCACGCCGCGGCCAGCCCACAGATCGGGGAAGCGCGTCGAGGCCTCGGGCCGCGCGAGCGCGAGCACCATGAGCGGCGCATCGGCGAGGGTGCGGAGCGCGGCGTCGAGGAACTTCACGCTCGGGCCATCGCCCCAGTGGAGATCCTCGAGGATGAACAGCAGCGGCCCCTCGGCGCACTCGCCGGCGAGGAAGTCGACGAACGCGCGGAGCTTCTGGTCGCCCATCAGCATCGCGTCCTGCCGGGCGGCGCGCAGCTGCACCTCGTCGGCGCCCTCGCCCTCCCCCTCGAACGACACGCCGATCATCTCGCCGAGAAAGACGGTGACGCGATCCCAGTCCTCGAGCGCGACGTGGCGCCCGACGCGCGCGCGCAGCTTGCGGCGACGAAGCTCGAGCGGCTCACCGTCGAGGATGCCGGCGCTGCGACGAATCGCCGGGGCGAGCAGCGCGAACGGCGAGCCGGCGCGCAGAGGATCGCCTCGACCGAGCCATACCTGCGGCGGCTCGTCGTGGGCGGCGAGGCTCTGCGCGAACTCGTGGCGGAGGCGCGACTTGCCGACGCCCGCGGGCGCGGTCACCAGCACGACGCGCGCGACCGGCTCGGTGATGCACTCGTCGTACGTGGCCGCGAGCGAGGCGAGCTCGCGCTCTCGCCCGATGCACGGCGTCGCCTTGCCGAGCAGCGTGCGCGTGCGATCGACGACCTCGCGCTCGGCGCGCAGCTCGAGCCCCGCGCCCGGATCGGCCGGCGAGGCGCCGCCGATGTCGAAGCGAACGTCGAGGAGGCCGGCGGTGACGTCGTCGAGGAGGATCGGCTGCGGTCCGGCGCTGCGCTGCGACGGCGCGGAGCGGACGAGGTGCGGGCGCAGCACGCGCGCCGCGCGATCGATGACGTCGCCGACCGGGAGTCGCCCGGCGAAGACCGCGCGACCGGTCGCGAGCACCATGGGCGCGGTCGGCATGTGCTGTCGCATCACCAGCGCGCACCGCGCCGCCTGCGCCGCGCGATCGCTCGCCGTACCGCGCGCGGCGGCGCCTCGATCGCCCATGCACGCGACCCACGAGCCGTCCGCGAGGACCTCGAGCCGCGCGCCGAACGGAGCGACTGCTTCGCGCAAACGCTCGCCCTTCGCGGTCGCGCCGTCCGGGGTCAGTGTCGCCGCGACGGCCGTGTCGAGCCCGTACGCCTCGGCGGCGACGACGACGCTGACGACGTTCTGCTCGCCGGTGGTGAGCGACGCGCGCGTCGGCCGCTCGACCGGCGGCAGCGCGTCGGCCGGCACGACGTCGGCCGCGAGCAGCGCCTCGAGCGCCTGCGCGACGGCAGCGGCGTCGAGCGGCCGCGCGTCGCGATCCTTTGCCAGCATGCTCGCGAGCAGCGCGTCGAGGGCGTCGGGCAGATCGGGCCGGTGATCGCGCAGGCGCGGCGATTCCTCGAGGAGGATCTTCGCGAGCACCGCCATCACGTGCTCGCCCTTGAACGCCGGTCGACCGACCAGGCACTCGAACAGCACGCAGCCGAGCGCGAAGACGTCGACGCGCGCATCGACGTCGCGATCGCCGCGCGCCTGCTCGGGCGCCATGTAGCCGGGCGTGCCGAGCAGCGTGCCCGAGCGCGTCGCCGCGCGGGTGTCCCCCTCCATGCGCGCGACGCCGAAATCGAGGATGCGCACGCGCGCGAGATCACCGCCGGGCAGGAACAGATTGCTCGGCTTCAGGTCGCGGTGGATCACGCCGCGCGCGTGCGCCGGGGCCAGCGTGGACGCGAGGGTGCACGCGAGCCGCACGCTCTCGAGCGCGCGCAGCGGAGCGCGGGCGAGCCGGCGCCCGAGGTCCTCGCCCTCGAGCCACTCCATCGCGAGATACGGCTCGCCGGCGGACGTGAGCCCGTGATCGACGTAACGCACGATGCCGGGGTGACGAAGCTCGGCGAGCGCGCGCGCCTCTCGCTCGAACCGCTCGCGCTCGTCACCCGCGAGCGCCGGAGGATCGCGCGTCGATTCGGCGGGGAGCATCACCTTGAGCGCGACCGCGAGCCCGGTGTGCAGATCGCGCGCGCGATAGACCGCGCCCATGCCGCCGGAGGTGACGTGACGCTCGATCTCGAAGCGCTCCGCGACGACCGTCCCCGGATCCATCGGCTGCGTATGTAGCTCGGTCTCGCGTGCGGCGCGACGTCGACCCGAAGATCAAAGCGCCAGAGCGACGCGCACGCCGATCTCGTGCAGCGAGCGCGCGGCGGCGTCGTTGCCGTTCGGCTTGGCGCCCGGAGCGAGCGCCTGGTTCTCGTTCGCGCCGCCGGGGAAGCGATACCAGCTCCACATCGCGGTGAGTCGCACGTGCTTCGTCGCCCAGTACGTCGCCGCCGCTTGCAGCACGTTCACGCGGATCGCCGTCGTGACCGCGTCGAGCGCGCCCACCTTCACGCCCGGCAGCAATCCATAGGCATCGTACGAACGACCGACGGAGTCGTAGTCGAGGAACAGCTGCTCCCATCGGATCACGAGCTGCAGCGCGTGCTTCGGCTCGGCGCCGCTGCCGGGGGGCACGATGCGCGGATCCGGATACTTGCCCGGCTCACCGGGGAGCCGCGGCTCGCCGCACGGCCAGAGCGCGAGCTGCACGTAGTACGACGCGCCGGAGAGCGTGCCGCTGCGCTCCGGATTGCCGAGCGAGCCCACGTACGCTTCGCGGCGGCCTTCGTGGAGGAACACGGCTTCGGCCTGGAGATCGAGGCGACCGAGCGGGAGGAACATCTCGACCGCGCCGGCGCGCTGCACGTTGCTCGGGATGACGTGCGTCTCGCTCGCGCCGCTGCCGTACTTCGGTGACCAGAATTCGTAGCCCCCTGGCGTCGTGAAGCGCGGCGCGTCGTAGCGCACGAACGAGGGGTCGCGGCGGCCGAGTCGACCGCTGACGCCGAGGTGGAATCGCTGGACGAGCGAGCGTTCGAGGCCGGCGAACGGGCGAAACAGGATGCGCCCGATGCCGTCGCCGCGGTTGTCGACGGACGGACGATTCTGGCCGTCGCCGCCGACGTACGCGAGCGCCCAGCCCAGGTGACCCTTCGGCGTCTCGCCGCGGATCATGACGCCGAGGTCCTTGTTGTACGGCGCGCCGACGCCGCGCACGGTGAGCGAGCGCTCCATGAAGGAGAGCCACTTGTCGCTCGTGACGTTCTCCATCGTGAACGGGACGTCGAACTGACCGACCTGGATGCGGAACCAGGAGCCGGCGTCGTATCCGATGAAGGCGTCGGCGGCGGTCGCGAAGCTGCTCGTGCGCTGCGTGGCGTCGAGGGGTTGCGTGCCGCCGAACTCGCCGGCGACCCAGAAGTACCAGTGCTTCAGGATTCGCCCCGCGAGCTCGAGGCGCAGGCGGCTCAGGCGCATGTTGGCCTTGAGGCCGGTGCCGTCGGCGCGCTGGTAGTCGGTGACGCCCTTGCCGGCGAATCCGTACGTGTCGATCTGCAGCCGGCCCGAGGGGATGAGGTAGAAGCGATCACGCTCGTCGTGGATCGCGAACTGGCCGCCGGCGTAACCCGCACCCACGCCGTCGTGCTCGCGCGCGCGCTCTTCGCGCTCGAGCGTGCTCGCATCGATGCTGGTCGTGCCCTGCGGATCGCCCGGGCGCGGATCGCTCGTCGAGATCGGCGGCGGGACGTTCGTCGGGCCCTTCGGCGGCGCCGATCCTTCGCCGGGGACCGGACCTTCTACCGGCTCGTCGGCGCGCGCGGGGCGAGCGCTCGCGACGAGGACGAGGCCGCTGACGATCGCGAGAGCGCACGTGGCGCGAGCACCGAAGCGCATGCGCGCGCGACGATACTATACGCGTCGCTCGAGCGTCGTCGGATCGATGTAGCCCTGCGGCGGGGGC
>JADMIO012752834.1_pt1 | contig 48286 bp, 54 predicted proteins | sample 8958161 | NCBI WGS metagenome assembly JADMIO01 (sample SAMN16585339, study PRJNA669376) | soil metagenome | isolation source: Crop rotation soil | place: USA: Cullars Rotation, Alabama | collected 2011
CTTTCCCCAGCACATACGACATTAATCGTGCCGATACCCAGGTTAGGCGCGCTGTCAATAACTATGACATCATAGTCATGAGCAACAGTTTCAATGGCCAGTCGGAGCATCAGGTGTGGATCGGTGGGCAGTTTACCTTCATCAAATTTGCCCATTAACTCAGTTTCAATACGGTGCAGAGCCAGACAGGAAGGAATAATGTCAAGCCCCGGCCAGCAAGTGGGCTTTATTGCATAAGTGACATCGTCCTTTTCCCCAAGATAGAAAGGCAGGAGAGTGTCTTCTGCATGAATATGAAGATCTGGTACCCATCCGTGATACATTGAGGCTGTTCCCTGGGGGTCGTTACCTTCCACGAGCAAAACACGTAGCCCCTTCAGAGCCAGATCCTGAGCAAGATGAACAGAAACTGAGGTTTTGTAAACGCCTCCTTTATGGGCAGCAACCCCGATCACCGGTGGAAATACGTCTTCAGCACGTCGCAATCGCGTACCAAACACATCACGCATATGATTAATTTGTTCAATTGTATAACCAACACGTTGCTCAACCCGTCCTCGAATTTCCATATCCGGGTGCGGTAGTCGCCCTGCTTTCTCGGCATCTCTGATAGCCTGAGAAGAAACCCCAACTAAATCCGCTGCTTCACCTATTCTCCAGCGCCGGGTTATTTTCCTCGCTTCCGGGCTGTCATCATTAAACTGTGCAATGGCGATAGCCTTCGTCATTTCATGACCAGCGTTTATGCACTGGTTAAGTGTTTCCATGAGTTTCATTCTGAACATCCTTTAATCATTGCTTTGCGTTTTTTTATTAAATCTTGCAATTTACTGCAAAGCAACAACAAAATCGCAAAGTCATCAAAAAACCGCAAAGTTGTTTAAAATAAGAGCAACACTACAAAAGGAGATAAGAAGAGCACATACCTCAGTCACTTATTATCACTAGCGCTCGCCGCAGCCGTGTAACCGAGCATAGCGAGCGAACTGGCGAGGAAGCAAAGAAGAACTGTTCTGTCAGATAGCTCTTACGCTCAGCGCAAGAAGAAATATCCACCGTGGGAAAAACTCCAGGTAGAGGTACACACGCGGATAGCCAATTCAGAGTAATAAACTGTGATAATCAACCCTCATCAATGATGACGAACTAACCCCCGATATCAAGTCACATGACGAAGGGAAAGAGAAGGAAATCAACTGTGACAAACTGCCCTCAAATTTGGCTTCCTTAAAAATTACAGTTCAAAAAGTATGAGAAAATCCATGCAGGCTGAAGGAAACAGCAAAACTGTGACAAATTACCCTCAGTAGGTCAGAACAAATGTGACGAACCACCCTCAAATCTGTGACAGATAACCCTCAGACTATCCTGTCGTCATGGAAGTGATATCGCGGAAGGAAAATACGATATGAGTCGTCTGGCGGCCTTTCTTTTTCTCAATGTATGAGAGGCGCATTGGAGTTCTGCTGTTGATCTCATTAACACAGACCTGCAGGAAGCGGCGGCGGAAGTCAGGCATACGCTGGTAACTTTGAGGCAGCTGGTAACGCTCTATGATCCAGTCGATTTTCAGAGAGACGATGCCTGAGCCATCCGGCTTACGATACTGACACAGGGATTCGTATAAACGCATGGCATACGGATTGGTGATTTCTTTTGTTTCACTAAGCCGAAACTGCGTAAACCGGTTCTGTAACCCGATAAAGAAGGGAATGAGATATGGGTTGATATGTACACTGTAAAGCCCTCTGGATGGACTGTGCGCACGTTTGATAAACCAAGGAAAAGATTCATAGCCTTTTTCATCGCCGGCATCCTCTTCAGGGCGATAAAAAACCACTTCCTTCCCCGCGAAACTCTTCAATGCCTGCCGTATATCCTTACTGGCTTCCGCAGAGGTCAATCCGAATATTTCAGCATATTTAGCAACATGGATCTCGCAGATACCGTCATGTTCCTGTAGGGTGCCATCAGATTTTCTGATCTGGTCAACGAACAGATACAGCATACGTTTTTGATCCCGGGAGAGACTATATGCCGCCTCAGTGAGGTCGTTTGACTGGACGATTCGCGGGCTATTTTTACGTTTCTTGTGATTGATAACCGCTGTTTCCGCCATGACAGATCCATGTGAAGTGTGACAAGTTTTTAGATTGTCACACTAAATAAAAAAGAGTCAATAAGCAGGGATAACTTTGTGAAAAAACAGCTTCTTCTGAGGGCAATTTGTCACAGGGTTAAGGGCAATTTGTCACAGACAGGACTGTCATTTGAGGGTGATTTGTCACACTGAAAGGGCAATTTGTCACAACACCTTCTCTAGAACCAGCATGGATAAAGGCCTACAAGGCGCTCTAAAAAAGAAGATCTAAAAACTATAAAAAAAATAATTATAAAAATATCCCCGTGGATAAGTGGATAACCCCAAGGGAAGTTTTTTCAGGCATCGTGTGTAAGCAGAATATATAAGTGCTGTTCCCTGGTGCTTCCTCGCTCACTCGACCGGGAGGGTTCGAGAAGGGGGGGCACCCCCCTTCGGCGTGCGCGGTCACGCGCACAGGGCGCAGCCCTGGTTAAAAACAAGGTTTATAAATATTGGTTTAAAAGCAGGTTAAAAGACAGGTTAGCGGTGGCCGAAAAACGGGCGGAAACCCTTGCAAATGCTGGATTTTCTGCCTGTGGACAGCCCCTCAAATGTCAATAGGTGCGCCCCTCATCTGTCAGCACTCTGCCCCTCAAGTGTCAAGGATCGCGCCCCTCATCTGTCAGTAGTCGCGCCCCTCAAGTGTCAATACCGCAGGGCACTTATCCCCAGGCTTGTCCACATCATCTGTGGGAAACTCGCGTAAAATCAGGCGTTTTCGCCGATTTGCGAGGCTGGCCAGCTCCACGTCGCCGGCCGAAATCGAGCCTGCCCCTCATCTGTCAACGCCGCGCCGGGTGAGTCGGCCCCTCAAGTGTCAACGTCCGCCCCTCATCTGTCAGTGAGGGCCAAGTTTTCCGCGAGGTATCCACAACGCCGGCGGCCGGCCGCGGTGTCTCGCACACGGCTTCGACGGCGTTTCTGGCGCGTTTGCAGGGCCATAGACGGCCGCCAGCCCAGCGGCGAGGGCAACCAGCCGAGGGCTTCGCCCTGTCGCTCGACTGCGGCGAGCACTACTGGCTGTAAAAGGACAGACCACATCATGGTTCTGTGTTCATTAGGTTGTTCTGTCCATTGCTGACATAATCCGCTCCACTTCAACGTAACACCGCACGAAGATTTCTATTGTTCCTGAAGGCATATTCAAATCGTTTTCGTTACCGCTTGCAGGCATCATGACAGAACACTACTTCCTATAAACGCTACACAGGCTCCTGAGATTAATAATGCGGATCTCTACGATAATGGGAGATTTTCCCGACTGTTTCGTTCGCTTCTCAGTGGATAACAGCCAGCTTCTCTGTTTAACAGACAAAAACAGCATATCCACTCAGTTCCACATTTCCATATAAAGGCCAAGGCATTTATTCTCAGGATAATTGTTTCAGCATCGCAACCGCATCAGACTCCGGCATCGCAAACTGCACCCGGTGCCGGGCAGCCACATCCAGCGCAAAAACCTTCGTGTAGACTTCCGTTGAACTGATGGACTTATGTCCCATCAGGCTTTGCAGAACTTTCAGCGGTATACCGGCATACAGCATGTGCATCGCATAGGAATGGCGGAACGTATGTGGTGTGACCGGAACAGAGAACGTCACACCGTCAGCAGCAGCGGCGGCAACCGCCTCCCCAATCCAGGTCCTGACCGTTCTGTCCGTCACTTCCCAGATCCGCGCTTTCTCTGTCCTTCCTGTGCGACGGTTACGCCGCTCCATGAGCTTATCGGGTCCACTCGCGAACGCAGAAAGGCCCACCCGAAGGTGAGCCAGTGTGATTACATTTGCGGCCTAACTGTGGCCAGTCCAGTTACGCTGGAGTCACTAGTATTTAGGTGACACTATAGAAGCGGCCGCGACAACTTGTCCACGTGGAATTCTAAGCTTAGGATCCCAATGTGCTGGAAAGGATCACGTCGATCGCCTTGTCGGGCAGCTTGCGGTCGTTGATGTACTTGGCCGACAGCTCGACCGCCGCTTTGATCGCGTCGGCGGTGTAGCGCAGCTTGTGATACTCCTCGTAATACTGCTTGATGCCTTTGAGGATCTTGATCGTGTCGGGGATCGTGGGCTCGGTCACGTCGATCTTCTGGAAGCGGCGCACCAGCGCGCGGTCCTTCTCGAAGTACTGTCGGTATTCCTTGTAGGTCGTCGAACCGACGCAGCGCAGCGACCCGGCCTGAAGCGCGGGCTTGAGCAGGTTCGACGCGTCCATCGCGCCGCCCGAGGTCGCGCCGGCGCCGATCACGGTGTGGATCTCGTCGATGAACAGGATCGCGCCCTTCATCCCTTCGAGCTCCTTGACGACCGACTTCAGCCGCTCCTCGAAGTCGCCGCGATAGCGCGTGCCGGCGATGAGCGCGCCCATGTCGAGCGCATAGATCGTGCTGGTGCGCAGCACCTCGGGCACCTCGCCCTTGACGATCTTGCGCGCCAGGCCTTCGGCGATGGCGGTCTTGCCGACGCCGGGATCGCCCACGAACAGCGGGTTGTTCTTCTGCCGGCGGCACAGGATCTGGATCGTGCGCTCGACCTCGGCGTCGCGGCCGATCAGCGGATCGATGCGGCCGGACTTGGCCTTGTCGTTCAGATTGACGCAGTAGGCGTCGAGCGCGTCGCTGCCCTGCTTGACGACCTTCTCGCCCTCCTCGTCCTCGTCGGCGCCCTTGACCGGCTTCTGCTGGCTCATGCCCGGGCGCTTGGCGATGCCGTGGGAGATGTACGACACGGCGTCGAGCCGCGTCATGTTCTGCTCCTGCAGGAAATAGACGGCGTGGCTCTCGCGCTCGGTGAACATCGCCACCAGCACGTTCGCGCCGGTCACTTCGTCGCGGCCGGTGTTCTGCACGTGGAGCACGGCGCGCTGGACGACACGCTGGAAACCGGTCGTGGGCTTGGCGTCCTCGCCGTCCTCGATGACATAGGTCATCAGCTCTTCGTCGACGTATTTCTGCAGCGCGTGGCGCAGCGGCTCGATCTCGACGTTGCAGGCCTTCATCACCTGCGCCGCGTCGGGATCGTCGATCAGGGCCAGAAGCAGGTGCTCGAGGGTGGCGTATTCGTGGTGGCGCTCGCTGGCCAGGCGGATCGCCCGGTGCAAGGCCTGCTCGAGACTGCGCGACAACGATGGCATCGTACGACTACTCTTTCTCCATGGTGCATTGCAGCGGATGCTGGTGGCGGCGCGAGAACTCGACCACCTGCGCCACCTTGGTCTCCGCCACCTCGTAGGTGAACACGCCGCACACGCCGACCCCGTGGCGATGCACGTGCAGCATGATCTCGACCGCCTGCTCGCGGCCCTTGTTGAAGAACTTCTCCAGGATGTGGACGACGAACTCCATCGGCGTGTAGTCGTCGTTCAGGATCAGGACTTTGTAGAGCGACGGCTTCTTGGTCTTGGCGCGCGTCTTGGTGACGATGCCGGTCCCCGTCCCGGAACCGCCATTGCCGATCAGTCCACCGCCGCCATCGCGCTTGTCTCTCATCGCCGTCAGTTTAACGGAGTCGGGGCGCAAGAATGCAACAGCATTCCGCGCCGGAACCTTAATATAGGAATTTCCTGAAGAATTGCGAATGAGAGCGAATGCAAAAAGGGCCCGGGCAATGAAGCCCGGACCCTTTAGCTCTCGTCCCGCTTTTGGAGGGGGGAGGAACCGCGGAACGAGATGTGTACGGTTTAGGCCGCGCGGACGTTCTGCACGGTGTCGACCCACGCCTGGACGCGGCCCTGGATGGGGGCGAAGCTGTCCTTGGTGGCGGCGACGAAGATCTCGCCGAGCTTGGTCATCTGGCTGACATAGCCGTCGAACTGGGTCTTGGCGAAATCGCTCTGCAGCTCGAACGCCTCATGGACCGACTTGGTGGCCATCAGCGCCTTGGTCTGGGCCAGCGCGTCTTCCATCGACTGCTTCTGCCAGGCGAAAATCTCGTTGTGGAGGGTCTCGGCGCCCTTGGCGGCGACGTTCGCGGCCTTGGTGTAGGCCTCGACGGTCTCCTTGCCGTAGCCGACGAACTGGTCGTAGCCCTTCACGGCCTTCTCGAAGCCGGTCTTGAAGGTCTCGGCGCCGTTCTTCATCACGTTTTCCATGCCTTCGGCCGCTTCGAAGGTCTTCTCGGCCGTCTTGTTCTTCGCCATTGTCTGTCTCCAAAGGTTGGGGGCACACCGCTGAAACGCGACTGCCAGAGTTATGTTGCACCGCACATGCTGCACTGCAACAAGACCTATATGCGGTGCAGCATGGCAGATGTCAAGAGCCGTCTTTCGGTCATCAAACTACAGCCCGAAAACGATTTATTAACCCTTCGTAAACCACCGTAACTTATGATCATTTTTGGAATTTCGCTTGCGCGAATCTCAGCTTTTTGTTCTCATGACTCAAGGTTGGGGTGGCGTAATTAACTCGCGTTGAGGCAGTCGATGCTTGACCGGGCCGTGACCCGATTCAGCACGTCAGTGAAGGTTTTGCTGCTGCTTGCGGCTGCCTTGGCCATTACCAGTTCCCCCGCGGAAGCCCGCGGCCGGCACCATCGCGCCAGCGGCCGCGTGCACCACTACATGCCGGCCGGCGCCACCGATCCCGAGAAGGACGCCGCCCTGATCGTCGACGGCGAGACCGGCAAGATCCTCTATTCCCGCAACGCCGCGGCGCAGCGTCATCCCGCATCTTTGACCAAGATGATGACGCTTTACCTGCTCTTCGATGCGCTCAAGAAGGGCCAGGTCACGCTGTCCACGTCGCTGCCGGTCTCGGCGCACGCGGCGGCGCAGCGTCCGACCAAGCTGCACCTCTATCCCGGCGACCAGATCCCGGTCGATGCGGCGATCTATGCGATCGTGGTGCGCTCGGCCAACGACGTCGCGGTCACGATCGCCGAAGCGCTCGGCGGCACCGAAGGCCATTTCGCCGAGATGATGAACGCCAAGGCGCGCCAGCTCGGCATGCGCGACACGTTCTACCACAACGCCTCGGGCCTGCCTGATCCGCTGCAGATCTCCACCGCCGCCGACCTCGCCATCCTGGCGCGGCACCTGGCGTACGATTTTCCGCAGTACTACCACTATTTCGGCGCCCCCGGTTTCAGCTATCGCGGCGTCGCCTATCAGACGCACGACAACCTCATCGGCCGCTACCAGGGCGCCGACGGCATCAAGACCGGCTACACCGAAGCGTCGGGATTCAATCTCGTCTCGTCGGTGGTGCGCGGCCGCACGCACATCATCGGCGTGGTGATGGGCGGACGCACCGCGCATCGTAGAGACAACGAGATGATGCGCCTGCTCGACAACACCTTCGCGCAGATCGAGCAGAACCCGACCCTGGTGGCGAGCGCGCGCGTGCCCTGGCAGAGCGGCGCGCAGACCACCCAGACCGTCGTCGCCGGCCTCGATCTGACGCCGTCGTCGCGCGCGCAGCCTCCGGCGCCGGTCCAGGTCGCCGACGCGGAGGACGAGGACGTCGCCGAGGCGCATAGCGACGACGATACCGATGTCGAGACGCCGGAGACCAACGTGATCGCGCCGCCGCCCGCGCCGGTCCCGGCGCCGCAGCCGCAGCGCCGTCCCGCGCCGACCATGGTCGCAGCCCTCACCCCGCCGCCCGCGGCGAAGCAGAGCGTGGCCGCGGCGCTCAATCTGCCGACGCCGACGCCGCGTCCGAAGCACGACGTGATGGTCGCCGCCTACCAGCCGACCCCGCCCAAGATCCCGGCGCCCAGGCCCACCGCCAAGCCCGAATCGGGCGAAGGCGACTATGGCGACGACGTCGCCAGCGCGGCCAAGCGGCTGACGGGCAAGGATTGGACGATCCAGATCGGCGCCTTCGCCGATTCGAACCTGGCCCGCGCCCAGCTCGCGACCTATGCCGAGCGCTCGATGGATATCCTGGGCCAGGCGGCGCGCATCGTCGTGCCGTTCAAGGGCGTCGACGGACAGATGCTGTTCCGCGCCCGCTTCGGTCCCTTCGTCGAGCGCGAGGCGCGCGAGGTCTGCGCCCGGCTGACCGAACGCGGCCAGACCTGCTTCGCGGCGCTGGCGACGCGATAGCTTTAAGAGCGTGATCCGCCCTCTTGGAAACCGCTGCGTTGCCTTCCGGCGAGGCGATCCGCACGGAGCCGCGCGAAGAGCGATGCGGTGTCATCGGTTGAGCGCGGCGACACAGCGGGCGCCCGCCGCAACGCAACCCGCAGGGCCGGGGCATTTTGCGCCGTAGGTTCGTCGACGGGCTTGCCCGTAGCCCCACTACGTGCTGCGCCCGTCTTCTGCCTCCCGTGCGGCACAGCCGCACGATCGATCTTTGGCGCGCGGAGCGCGCCGGGGCGCAAAATGCCTCCGGCGCAGCGCTTCAAAGAGGATGGATCACGCTCTAGTTCGCGCGCAGGAAATAGGTCGTCGGCGAGGCCGAATTCGACACGCCCTGCATCGCGCCGCCTTTGACGGGTCGACGATGCGCCCCGCTGCCCTGGTTATCGGCGATCAGCGGCGAAGCCTGGTCGGTCGCGTCGAGCACCAGATAGATGTGATGCAGATGGGAGGCATCGCCGCCGACAAAGACGCCGATGTCGCCGTCGCGGATGGGCTGGTCGACGGCGATCCTGCCCCAGCCGCGGACGTGCTCGATATGCGGCGCAAGGTCGACGACCTCTTCCCGCAAACCCACCAGCATGCCCGAGAAATCCATCAGGCAGCTGAGCGTGGCCGCGCAGCAATTGTGCATGTTGTTGGGGTCGCGGTTGACCACGATGCCGGCGATCTGCTTGGCGCCGGCGAGCGCGGTGGGGTTCCTGCCCAGCGCGAGCAAGGCTCCGACCTTGTCCTTGTCGGTGGCCTCGGCGGAAAGCGCGACCGCCGGCTGGAGCGGCTGGAGCGGCTGGAGGGCCTTGATCGCCGCCATCTGCGCGTCGTCGAGATGCCCGTCGCTGGTATAGAAATGCAGGCCCGCCAGCTTCTCGGTCGCGGCGCGTTTGGCGAAGGCCTGGAACTCTGCGGCCGCGGTCACGCAGCTGATCTCGCCCGCGATGCCGATGATGGGCTTGCCTTGCGCGATCGCGCGCCAGCCCGGCAGGCACACGTCGAACCGCGTATCCGGCTTGGCGTCGCCGACCGTCTTGCAGATATCCTCATTGTTGCGCGCGCGCCAATAGAGCTGGGGGAACAAGGCATCGCAGCCCGCGACGAACTCCTTCCACGGCATATGCGGCCGCGACGTCGGATAGTCGCCGCCCGAGGTGAGCCCGATCGGGAAGTCGGCCCTGCCCGCCTTGTCGGCGCCGTCGCGGATGATCTTGCACATCGAGGTCGCGAGCTGCGTCACCGGGATGGGGAGATTCGCATCCTGGCGGCTCCAGTCGTTGTCCGGGCTGCCGGGCTCGGATTCGGGATCGGCGATATAGCCGTCCAGCCCCGCCGGTATCAGCGTATCGGCGACGAATTTCGCTTCGTCGATCGCATAGCGGCCGCCGCCGGTCGTCACCACCGCGGGCCAGCGCCAGCCGTAAACCTTCAGGCCGGCATCGTGGAACGGCTTGATGTTCGCGGCGAGGATGGCGCTGCGCGTTCGGATCGCGACGCCGCCGGCGCCGATGCCCTTGGCCTGGGCGACGATGCGCGCGACATCCGCCGCATTGTCCATCGCCACCGCCCAAAGCGTCTTGTCCGCAAATCCCGCCATGACGCCGCCCCCGGTCAAAAAGCCCGGACGCAATCTAGAGGAGATATTCAGAGATTTCTACCGAGCACGCTGATCGTGTCGCCGAAGCGCGGCACGCCGATCTTGTTGGCCTCGTCCCAGAGGGCGAACTGCCTCTCGATGCTCAGCCCCGCCTCCGACGCGAAGCCGCGCACGATCTCAGCGTTCACGGCGCTGCGCCAGCCTTGGTGGTCCTGCTGCCGGTGCGTTTCGAGGTCGGCGATGCCGGCGTGATGGAGCACCGCCTTGCCGCCCGGCTTCAGCACGCGCGCGATCTCGGCGATGTATTCGCGCACGACGTCCGGGTGCATGTGCACGAAGGCGTCGAACGACCACACCACGTCGATGGCGCCGTTGCGGTCCGGCAGGTTGCTGCCGCTCGTCTGGAACAGCTCGAGCGCGCGGTCGGGGAACCGCGCGTGGCAATGTTCGAGACAGGTCGGGCTCAAGTCCACCAGTATCAGCCTCCCGGCGCGCGCGCTTAAGAATTCCGTCCAACGGCCATGCCCCGGCGCGATCTCGATGACGTGCATCGGCGGCGCGACATAGGGCACGATCAAATGGTCGACCAGCGACTGCTTCCACTGCGCATAGGGAATGCCGCAGACGACCGCCTGGCCTTTCCATTCGTCGCCGTCTTCGGGCCAGGCGTGCTGGCGGTCCCACTTCTTGAAGTTGGCGGCGACGTTGCCGTCGCGGGTGGCAAGGTCATCGGTCATCGGCGAGCAACACGTCCTTGGCCTCGTTGATCTTCGAGGCGAGATAATCCGAGCCGCCTTTGTCGGGATGGTTCTGCTGCATCAGGCGGCGATAGGCGGCGCGGATGTCGTCGTCGCTGGCGCCGGACGCGAGGCCCAAGACCTTCAGCGCCTCGTCGCGCGACATGGCGACCTTGCCGCGGCGCGATGTTTCGTCGGCGCCGTACCGGCGCTGTGGCGGCGGTTCGTCGTCTTCGGGCATGTCGCGCGCGCCCGGCTCCATCCACTCGCGCGGCAGCGCGCGGCCGCCGGTATAGATCGTCCAGCAGATGCTGGCGAAGAACACCGCCGGCATCCAGCGCTCGATGACCGCGAAGAAGATCGCCGCCGCGCCCGTCAGCATCATGCCCAGATAGCGCGGCGCCTTGGCGCCGATGCTGAGATTCGAGAAGCGCAGCGCCGCCATGACGGCGATGAGACCGGCCAGCCCGAAGATCAGCAGCTGCATCAGAGCCTCTAGATCCCGCTCTGAGTCATCAGCGCCGCGTTACCGCCGGCCGCGGTCGTGTTCACGGTGTAGGTGCGCTCGAGCGCGAAGCGCAGCAGGTAGTGCGGCCCGCCGGCCTTCGGGCCGGTGCCCGACAGGCCCTCGCCGCCGAAGGGCTGCACGCCGACGACGGCGCCGATCTGGTTGCGGTTGACGTAGATGTTGCCGACGCGCACCCGCGAGCGCGCGAACTCGGCGGTGGCCTCGATGCGGCTGTGCACGCCCAGGGTCAGCCCATAGCCCGTCGCGTTGATCGCATCGCAGACCTTGTCCAGCTTGTCGCCGGCATAGCGCACGATGTGCAGGATCGGGCCGAACACCTCGCGCTTGAGCTGCGAGATCGCATCGATCTCGAAGGCGTGCGGCGCGAAGAACACGCCGTTCGCGCAATCGGGACCGAGGGCAAGCTTGCGCAGCAGCTTGGCCTCCTTGACCATGCGGTCGGCATGCTCCTGCAGCCCGGTACGCGCCGCTTCGTCGATCACCGGACCGATATCGGTCGAGAGCTTGAACGGATCGCCGATGGAGAGCTCGTCCATCGCTCCGACGATCATCTCGATCATCTTGTCGGCGACGTCGTCCTGCACGAACAGCACGCGCAGCGCCGAGCAGCGCTGGCCGGCGCTGTCGAAGGCGCTGGCGAGCACGTCGCGCGCGACCTGCTCCGGCAGGGCGGTCGAGTCCGCGATCATGCAGTTCATGCCGCCGGTCTCGGCGACGATGGCCGGAAGCGCGCCCTCGCGCGCGGCGAGCGCGCGGTTGAGCACGATGGCCGTCTCGGTCGAGCCGGTGAAAGCGATGCCCGCCAGCCGCTCGTCGGACAGCACGACGCGGCCGATCTTCGAGCCGCGTCCGGGCAAAAGATGCAGAACGTCACCCGGCACGCCCGCCTGGTGCATCAGCCGCACCGCCGCGGCGGCGATGAGCGGCGTGCGTTCGGCGGGCTTGGCGAGCACCGTGTCGCCGGCCGCGAGCGCACCAGCGACCTGGCCGGCGAAGATCGCCAGCGGGAAATTCCAAGGTGCTACGCAGAAGAACGGCCCGCGGCCGTGCAGGGAGAGTTGGTTGGTCTCGCCGGTGGGGCCGGGGAGCGGAATCGGGTTCTCGAACTTCTCGCGCGCCTGCCCCGCGTAGTACCGCAACAGATCGACCGCCTCGCGCACTTCGCCGAGCGCGTTGGGCAGGGTCTTGCCCGCCTCGCGCACCGCCAGCGCCATCAGATGCGCCTCGTTCGTCTCGAAGAGATCGGCGGCACGTTCCAGGATTTTCGCGCGCGCATTGCCGCCGAGCCCGTCCCAGTCGTGCTGCACCCGCGACGCGGCATCCAGCGCCTTGGAGACGTCGGCCTCGGTGACCTCGCCGACCTCGCCGATCTGCCGCGTGCGGTCGGACGGATCGTAGACCGGATGCCGCTCGGCTCTGGTCTCGACGCCGGAAACAATCGGGCCCGCGGTCTGCGGCGTCTTCAACGACGCCCACATCGCCTCGATCATCGGCGCGGATTTCGCAGGGTCCGCCCAGACGAAGCCGGCGGAGTTCTCGCGACCGGGAAGGATATCTGCGGGCAGCGGGATCTTGGGATTGCGCAAGGAAGCCTCTTTCGAAAGCTGGGACACGGGATCGGCGATGATATCGTCGAGCGGCGCGTCGCTGTCGGCCAGCCGGTTGACGAAGGACGTGTTGGCGCCGTTCTCGAGCAGGCGGCGCACCAGATAGGCGAGCAGGTCCTCGTGGCTTCCAACCGGGGCGTAGATGCGCGTGTTCGCGCCTTTGCGGATGTCGCGATAGAATTCGTGCAGCGCCTCGCCCATGCCGTGCAGGCGCTGGTACTCGAAGTCGCGGTTGGGGCCTGCGATGACGTCGATGGCGGCGACGGTGTGCGCGTTGTGGGTGGCGAATTGCGGATAGAGCGCATCGCCGGCTTTGAGCATCGCGCGCGCGCACGCGATGTACGACGTGTCGGTCGTCATCTTGCGGGTGAAGACGGGATAGTCCTTGAGCCCCTGCTCCTGGCCGCGCTTGATCTCGGTGTCCCAATAGGCGCCTTTGACCAGACGCACCGGGATGCGCCGGTTCTGGCGCCGCGCCAGATCGATCAGCCACGCCAGCACCGGCATGGCGCGTTTGGTGTAGCCCTGCACTGCCAGGCCCAGTCCGCTCCAGCCTTTGAGATCGGGCTGCTGGCCCAGCGCTTCGAGGAAGTCGAGCATCAGATCGAGGCGCTCGGATTCCTCCGCGTCGATGGTGAGCGCAAGATCGGCCGCCTTGGCCTGCCCGCAGAGTGCCGCGACGTTGAGGAGCAGCTCGCCCATCACCCGTTCGCGCTTGATCCATTCATAGCGCGGATGCAGCGCCGAGAGCTTCACCGAGATGCTGGGCCGCTCGAAGATCGGCTTGCCGTCCTTGGGATGTGTCTGCGCGATCGCGGCCAGCGCATCGCGATAGGACTGCGTGTAGCGGCGCGCGTCGTGCGCGGTATAGGCCGCCTCGCCCAGCATGTCGAAGGAGTAGCGATAGCCCTCGGCCTCCTGCTTGCGGGCTTCCTTCATCGCTTCGCCGATGGTGCGGCCGAGCACGAACTGCTTGCCCAGCACGCGCATCGCATAACGCACCGCCTCGCGGATCACCGGTTCGCCGGAGCGCGCCACCAGCCGGCGCAGCACGCCGTTCAGATCCCACTTCGCGGCCTCGTCGAGCCTGACGATGCGCCCGGTCAGCATCAGCGCGAAGGTCGAGGCGTTGACGAACACCGAGTCCGACTTGCCGCTGTGGCTGCGCCAGTTGGCGCCGCCGATCTTGTCCTTGATCAGCCTGTCGGCAGTGTCGCTGTCGGGCACCCGCAGCAGGGCCTCCGCCAGGCACATCAACGCCACACCTTCGGGGCCGGAGAGCGAATATTCCTGCATGAAGGCGTCGACGCCGCCGCGGCGCGCGCCTTCCGCGCGGATGCGCCGGACCAGCTCGCGCGCCAGCCTGTCGGTCGCATCGGCCTCGGCGGGCGAGAAACGCGCCTCGACGATGCGCTCTGCAGCAATGATGTTTTCGTCGGCGAGATAGGCGTCGGAGATGGCTTGGCGAAGCGGCGGCATGAACGGTCCTGATTTGCGAGCGGCGATCCTAGCACGCTAATCTTGCCGACATGAAGATTGTGGACACCGTCAACGGCCTGCGCGCGCAGGTCGCAGCCTGGCGTGCGGGCGGCGACCGCATCGGTCTGGTGCCGACCATGGGTGCGCTGCATGCGGGCCACCTGTCGCTGGTCGATGAGGCACGAAAGCACACAAGACGCGTCGTGGTGAGCATTTTCGTCAATCCCAGCCAGTTCGCGCCGCATGAAGATTTCGACCGCTATCCGCGCGACCTCGAGGCCGACGCCGCCAAGCTCGGCGCTGGGACCAACCTGATCTTCGCGCCCACGGTGAAGGAGATGTACCCCGACGGCTTCGCCACGACCGTCTCGGTCGGCGGCCCGAGCGAAGGGCTGGAGACCGATTTCCGGCCGCACTTCTTTGCCGGTGTGGCGACCGTCGTCGCCAAGCTCCTCATCGCGGCCCAGCCGGACGTGGCGGTGTTCGGCGAGAAGGACTGGCAGCAGCTCCAGGTGATCAAGCGGCTCGTCGCCGACCTCGCATTGCCGGTGGAAATCGTCGGCGCGCCGATCGTGCGCGAGGCGGACGGACTGGCGATGTCGTCGCGCAACGCCTATCTCAAGCCGCACGAGCGCGCGGTCGCGGGCCGCATGAACGTCATCCTGCGCGAGGCCCGCGACGCCGATGCCGCCAAGCGCGCGTTGCTCGACGCCGGCTTCGACTCCGTCGACTACGTCGCCGTTCGCGATGGGCGCATCCTGGCCGCCGCGCGCATCGGCGGCACGCGTCTGATCGACAACATGGACTGGAGCGCCTGATGCCCAAGCTCGACATCGCCGCCATCCCGGAACGCAAGGGCGTCGGCTATCCCCAACCGTTCGACGCGCTGTCGAAGGACCGCATCCGCCAGCGTCTCGGCGACGCCGGCGGGTTGAAGGATTTCGGGATCAATCTGATGCGGCTTCCGCCCGGCAACTGGTCGAGCCAGCGCCACTGGCACAGCCACGAGGACGAGTTCGTCTATGTGCTCGAAGGCGAGCTGGTGCTGATCGAGGACGGTGGCGAGACGACCTTGCGCGCCGGCGACTGCGCCGCGTTCCCGAAGAACTCCGGCAACGGCCATCACATGATCAACCGGTCGAACACGGTGGCGGTGTATCTGGAAGTCGGCTCGCGCCAGGCCGAAGACATGACCACCTGCTCGGACATCGACCTGAAGAGCGCCAACGCCGACGGCCGCTTCGTGCACAAGGACGGCACGCCGTATTAAAGCATTTGGCGTCATCCTGAGGCGCAAGGCCGCGTGCTTCGAGGCTCGCTAACGCTCGCACCTCAGCATGACGCGGCCTTGCCTCGAAGGATGGCGCCTCATTACAGCAGCCCCAATTCCGCCAGCTCCATCTTCAGCTTCTCCGGCAGGTTCCCCGCTTTGATGTCGCGCACGTCGGGCGGCGCGTCCTTGGGATCGAAATAGCGCCAGCCCTGGAACGGGCGGTGGTGGCGGCGCATCACGGGGATGAGCTTCGGATCATAGACCAGCGCGCAATGCGGCTTGCCTTCCTTCTGCACCGGCTTGAGCGCGACGAGCTTCTGGCGCGCCGCGATCTGGCCCTTGATCACCCAATAGAGCGAGCCGCCGTCGAGCACCTCATCGGCGCGCTTGGGCGTCATGCGGGTGACGTGCTGAAGCACGGGGGGAAGTTTCTTCTTCTTGCGCTCGGCGAGCTTCTTCTTCTGCCAGTCGGCCAGCTCTTCCAAAGAATCGACGCCGACGCAGAGCTTGATGATATGAAGCGTCATTCCTTACCTTTGGCGAAACGCACCACGACCGTGCCGTCGGGGACCTGGTCGCCCGGCGCCACCGCGACCGCCTCGACGAGCGAGTCCGCCGGCGCCGACAGCGTGTGCTCCATCTTCATCGCCTCGAGCACGGCGAGCGGCTGGCCCTTCTTCACTTTGTCGCCGGCCTTGACCAGCACCTGGATGATCTTGCCGGGCATCGGCGTGGCGATGCGGTCGGTGGCGACGCCGGCGGCGTCGGCGAGCTCGAAGGGATCGAACGGCTTGAGCACGAAGGTCTCGCCGCCGCGCATCACCGCGACGTCGCCGTTCTTCAGGCGCATGGCCGAGAGCAGGCTCGCGCCGTTCAGGGGAGCGGCGACGCGCCCCGCGCCGCTTAGCGGCGCATCGATTCGCTTTCCGCCGAGCAAGAACTCCACCACCTGCCGCGCCGGGCCGCCGAGACGGAAGGAGTCCCGCGCGTCCCAGGGATCGTCCGTGGACGGACGGTTACCCGCGACGCAGCGCGCCGCCGTGGCGAGCACCGCCGCGTCGGGCTCGCTCTTCGGGACCAGCTCGGCGATATGACGGTCGATGAAGCCGGTGTCGATCTCGCCGCTCAAAAAATCGGCGCTGCGCAGGCAGCGGATCAAAAAGGCATTGTTGGTGCGCGGCCCGGCGATCTGCGCATGCTCGAGCGCCGAGGCGAGCTTGGCGGCGGCGCCGTCGCGCGTCGCGTCATGGGCGATGACTTTTGCAATCATCGGATCGTAGAACAGCGTGACCGTGTCGCCCTCGCGCACGCCCGAGTCGACGCGCACGCCGTCGGGCAGGCGCAGCCGCTCCAACGTTCCGATCGACGGCAGGAAGCCGTTCGCCGGATCCTCGGCATAGAGCCGCGCCTCGATGGCGTGGCCGTTCAGCGATATTTCGTTCTGTGTCTTCGGAAGCTTCTCGCCGGCCGCTACGCGCAGCTGCCACTCGACGAGGTCGTAGCCGGTCACCGCTTCGGTCACCGGATGCTCGACCTGCAGCCGTGTGTTCATCTCCATGAACCAGAAGCGATCGGCTTTGAGGCCGGCCGACGCGTCGGCGATGAACTCGACCGTTCCGGCGCCGGAATAGCCCACCGCCTTCGCGGCCTTGACCGCCGCATCGCCCATCGCCGCGCGCATCTTTGGCGGCATGCCGGGTGCGGGCGCCTCTTCGATCACTTTCTGGTGGCGGCGCTGCAGCGAGCAGTCGCGCTCGAACAGGTAGACCGCCTCGCCGTGATTGTCGGCGAAGACCTGCACCTCCACGTGGCGCGGCCGCGACACGTATTTCTCGATCAGCACGCGGTCGTCGCCGAAGGCCGACTTGGCCTCGCGCTGGGCGGATTCGAGCGCCGCGGCGAACGCGTCCGCCGCTTCGACCTTTCGCATGCCTTTGCCGCCGCCGCCGGCGACCGCTTTGATCAGCACGGGATAACCGATCTTGCCGGCCTCGTCGGCCAGCCGCTTGGGCGTCTGGTCGTCGCCCAGATAGCCCGGCACCACGGCGACGCCGGCCTTGGCCATCAGCGCCTTGGCGCGGTCCTTCAGCCCCATCGCGCGAATGGCCGAGGGCGGAGGCCCGACGAAGACGATCCCCGCCTTCGCACAGCCTTCCGCAAATTCCGCATTCTCCGACAGGAAGCCGTAGCCCGGATGGATCGCCTCGGCGCCGGTCTGCTTCGCCGCAGCCAGGATCGCGTCCGCCACCAGATAGCTTTCGCGCACCGGCGCGGGCCCGATGCGCACCGCACTGTCGGCCATGGCCACGTGCGCCGCGCCCGCATCGGCGTCGGAATAGACCGCAACGGTCGCGACCCCCATCCGCCGCGCGGTGCGGATGACGCGGCAGGCGATCTCGCCGCGATTGGCTATGAGGAGCGTGCGGAACATAAACCCCTTATGCTACATCCCGAGCAGGGTTTTCCAGCCGAACAACAGAACACCCACAATCCCGCCCAGGATGAAGATCGCCATCAGGCAGCCCACGCAGCCGAAGCCGCGCAGCTTGGGGCCCGCGTTGAAATAGACACGGTATTCGGGGAGCTGGCTCACGGGAGCCAGCTTTACCCCTTAACCCAAATTCGCGCTATCCCCTCATGCTCTCGATCACGTTCTTGATGATGTAGACGAATGCGACCACCACCAGGAACGCGAAATAGAGCGCGATGAAGAAGTGCCAGAACGGCGTGTCGAACGCCGGGAAGAGGAAGGGCTGGTGGTGGAAGAGGACGGGCCAGAGCACGTCCACCGCCACATAGACCACCGCGGCCAAGAGCGCCCCGATCAGCACCCGCCCCCAGTTCGTCGCCGTCCAGCCGAACAGGACGCCGATGATCAAACCCTGCACCGGATTGATGTGGGTGAGGCCGTCACGAATGATGCCCCACCAGGTATCGAAGATCTCACTCATTCACATCCCCCCCGCCCGTTCAATGCGCGTGCGCTTCGCCGCCTTTGCTGGGCAGGAGCCGCGTCTTCACGAAGAAGAACACGGCGATCACGATGAGGTAGCCCAGGTACAGCGCCGCCGCCGTCTTCCAGTAGGACATCTCGAGCAGGTCGGGCGGCAACTGGAAGCTGCGCTCGTTCGCCAGCACGGGAATCATGATCACGGCGACGAGATGGGCGACGACCGCGCCGAGCGCCACCGCCCAGATTCGCTTCCAGTCGCTCATCAGATAGGCGGCGAAGATGGCGATGATCAGGCCCAGCGCACCGTTAACATGGGCGAAGCCGTCCCGGAAACCGTCGCGAAAAAATTCAAGGATATCATGCAGATAGACTGAAACATGCTCCATAAGAATCCTCCCTGGTCGTTAACCAACTGAGCATAAACGCGCGACTATGTCTTTTGTTCGCGGGCGGACCGAGGCCGCGGGCGGATTTCTGAGTCGCCTCTCAGTTTGGATGTGTAGGCAGCAGCAATATCACGCCTGCGGAAAGAATGCAGATCGCGGCCTGGCGAAAACGAAGGCGACATCGAACCAGAACGCCCCGGGCTTGGTCTTTCTGGGGTCCGTCCACCACACGAAATGCGCTCGGCCCGTTCGCAGGAAACGAGTGCCGACCGCCGTAAAGACAGCGGCCATTACCAAGAAGACGACCGCCAAAATGTTCGAGCCGCTGCCCATTTTACGATAGCCGCCAAGTTTTCTAGAGCGCGATCTTCTCGGCCTCGAAGACCTGCATCCGTCCCGGATCGGCGGCGAGCGCGCGCATCTTCTGGAACGCGGCGCGGTTCTCCTTGACCGAGAAGTGGGTGTCGAGCGCGGCCTTGTCCTCCCAGCGCTCGATGAAAACCAGCCGGAGCGGATTGGCCGAATCGATCGTGACCTCGTGGCTGACGCAGCCCGGCTCGTCGCGGGAGCGCGCCACGTGCTCGCGCGCGACCTTGGTCATCTCCGCGATGGTATCGGGCTTCGCGGTCACATGGCCGTAGACGATGATCATGGGGCGCCCCTCTTGCGGGCCAAAGCTTAGCGCAGGCGCAGCAGCGCCGCCATCTGCGCCTGCGTCTGCGCGATCAGCGCTTCGGCGACGGCTTCGGGCTTGACCGCGGCGGCGCTCAGAAGCCAGTGCGCGACCAGCGCGATCTGGGCCTCGGCGATCTGCAGGGCGATCAGCTTCAGGGGCAGAACCGGACGCGCGCGGCGGGCGGCGGCCGCAAGCCGGGGTTCGATCATCTCGCCCAGGCACTTCACCCAGATCGGGCGGATCGGCCAGTTGAAGAAGACGCGGTTGAGCCGGCGCTGCTCCTGGAAGTGCTTCAGGATCGGCAGCAGCGCCTCGGGCGCCGCCTGCGCGTCCACGATCGCCGCCAGAGGCGACGAGGGATGGGTCATGCTGGCCTTGAGGATGTCCTCTTTGCTTCGGTAGTGCATGTAAAAGGTCGAGCGGCCGACATTGGCCGCCTCCGCCACGCGCTCGACGGTGACCGCCTCGTAGCCTTCGGTCAGGACGATCTGCACGAAAGCGCGCATCAGCGCGCTGCGCGTGCGTTCGGTGCGGCGGTCGGGCTTCGGCATGCGTTCTCCTAGTGTGGTGGATCGGATGTTCGCATGCTTCACCCGCATGCCGGGTTGCGAACTTCCGATCCGAAAACCACACTAGCAACAATATTTTGCTAGTGCGGCTTCGAATCCGAAATTCGCTCTTGGCCTGGCACCGCCTGCGGGCGAATTGCGGATTCGCCGCACTAGGACATTTTCGCGCGATTGTCCGAAAGCGGACGACGCGGGCCACAAGTCCAGCAAATCGGCTGCGCCCATCCATACATCCATTCCATGACCGAAACGACCGCGCAGTCCCGCGCCACCGGGATCCTCTCCATCGCGACCGGCATCGCCGCGTTCGCCCTGCTCGCCAACCACCCCGAAGACGGCGCGCATTCCTTCGCCGAGGTGCTGAAGAGCGAGGCCGCGAACCGCGCGATGGACGCGCTGGTGCATGGCGGCTTCGTCGTGGTGCTGGCGCTGCAGGCGATCTGCTATGCGCGGCTCAAATCGACGGCCGGCCTCGTCCTGTTCGCGTTCGGCGCGGCGTTCCTGTCGGCCTCGATGGTGCTCGACGGCTTGGTCACGCCGGCCGTAGCAGTGCGCTATCTGGCAGCCCCCGACAAGATCGAATATGCGCGCAGCCTGTTCGTCCTCATCGGCACGCTGATCGGGTTGCTGATGCCGATCGGGCTGGCCTTCCAGTCGGCCGCGATCGCGGTGTGGGGCGCTGCACTTTGGTCGACATCGCGCGCGGCGGGCCTCGCCGGCCTCGCGCTCGGCGGCGGCGCGTTCTTAGGTCTGGCAGCGACGGCGGGCACGATGAATCCACTGGTGCTGATGGGGGCCATCGCGGCCGCCTCTCTGTGGGCGGTGGTCGCGGGGATTGTGCTCCTCAGACGCTGACCGATAGGCTCTCCGAAGGGGGAGCTTTTCATGCGCGGATCGTTCGAGCTCGCCGATCTGATGAAGGTGATCTGGCTCGCCGGCCTCTTTCAGTGCGTCTCTTTCGTTGCGGGCGGATACGTCGCCGCGCTGTCGGCGCCCAAAGCGCCGATGTCGCACGCGACCGTCCTGGGCATCATCGGCGCGATTTGGTTCTTCGCCGCCATGATCGTGATGTGGTCCTATGGCGAGCATTGGTACCCGGCCGCCCTGGCCGTGGCCGTGCTGGCCAGCGCGGTGTTGGGCGGCAGGATCCATCGCGGGCGATATCTGGGAAGAGCGATGGCGCGCATTCGCCAACGCGGATAGGCTCGGCACTCATCGGGCCGGGGAGCCAAGCATGCCGTCCATCGTCAGAAGCATCCTCGCGGTCGTCGCGGGCATCGTCGTCGTCGTGGCGCTGTCCGAAGGGATGGATTGGCTGGTCGTGAAGCTGGGGCTCTCGTTCAACGGGCCAAACCTCAACATGATGTTCGCGTTCGCGACCTTCTATCGCTGTCTCGCCGCGGTCGCGGGCGGATACACGACCGCCAGGCTGGCGCCCTCCGCGCCGGTGATGCACGCGATCATCCTCGGCGTCATCGGCACGATTCCCGCCATCGCCGGCGTCGTCATGATGTGGTCCTACGGGCACCACTGGTACCCGATCGCGCTCGCCGTCACCGCGCTGCCGTGCTGCTGGCTGGGGGGAAAAATAGCGGCCTGAACTTTCCGCCGCGGAATCGTATAGGCTGGTGCGTGCCGCCAAGGAACCGCAACCCGCATGACCTATCTCGTGATCGGCCTGGTACTGGTCGCGCTGTTCGCGATCTTCCTGTTCAACCGGCTGGTGACCATGCGCCAGGCGTGGCGGCGCGCCTTCGCCGACATCGACGTGCAGCTCAAGCAGCGCCAGGACCTGGTCCCGAACCTGGTGCAGACGGTGAAGGGCTATGCCACGCACGAGAGCTCGGTCTTCACCGAGGTGGCCGAGGCGCGGGCCGCGGCGATGCGCGCGAGCGGCGTGGCCGAGAAGAGCGCGGCCGAGGGCGCGCTGACCGGCGCGCTGGGCAACCTGATGGCGGTGGCCGAGAGCTATCCGCAGCTCAAAGCCAGCGACAATTTCCTCAAGTTGCAGGACGAGCTGGCCGACCTCGAGAACAAGATCGCCGCGGCGCGCCGCTTCATGAACAACGCGGCGGCGGAATACAACTCGGCGACGCAGCAATTCCCCGCGCTCCTGATCGCCGCGCCGCTGGGCTTCGCGCCGGCGCAGATGTTCACGCTCGACGCGGCCGAGCGCGCCGAAACCCGCAACGCGCCCAAAGTGAGCCTTGGCTGACTAGTGTCGCGGTTCCGAAGTTCGCCCTCCTATCGATATCGAGCGCTTGGCGAACTTCGGAACCAAAGCGACACCAGTATCAATCAATGGCTAGTGTCCTTTCGATTCCGAAATTCGCCGGGAGCCTGATATCGTGATCAAGCGAATTTCGGAATCGGGACACTAGCGTGGCGCTGCTCGGCCTGACCACCTACCGGCAGAACAACAACATCAAGTCGACGCTGCTGCTGCTCGCCTTCCCGTTCCTGCTGCTGGCGCTGCTTGGTTTCATCTTCTTCTTCGTCGGCGCGTTCAGCGATCCGCGCGAGTCGTTCACTGCGTTCGACCTCTACTCCGTGCTGGGGACGGGCAGCGCGTCCGATCTCGCGCTGTCGGCGATCGCTGCCTATTGGCCCTTCGTTCTCGGCGTCGCGGCGGTGTGGGTCCTGATCGGATACCTGTTCAACGACTGGATCATCCATCGCGCCACGGGTGCGGTGCCAGTGACGCGCGAGGAGCAGCCCGAGCTCTATAACCTGGTCGAGAACCTCTGCATCAGCCGCGGGCTCAACGTTCCCAAGCTCTACATCGTCGACACCGAGGCGATGAACGCCTATGCCAGCGGCATCGACGAGCGCAGCTATGCGATCACGGTGACGAGCGGGCTTCTCGCCGCGTTGAACAAGGACGAGCTCGAAGCCGTGCTCGCCCACGAGCTGACGCACATCATGGAGCGCGACACGCGCGTCTTGATCGTCACCATCGTGTTCGTCGGCATGATCTCGTTCCTGACCCAGGGTATCTGGCGGATGATCCGGATCTCTACCCTCACCCGCAGGCGCGGCCGGGACGGCGGCGGCGTCGTCATCTTCATGCTGATCGCGGCGGTGGCGTTCGCCATCGGCTACGCGCTGGCGCTGGTGCTGCGCTTTGCGATCTCGCGGCGGCGCGAGTACCAGGCCGACGCCGGATCGGTCGACCTGACCAAGAATCCCGACGCGCTGATCTCGGCGCTGCGCAAGATCTCGCAGAACCCCGACGTGCCGCATGTGCCGAGCGAGGTCCGCCAGATGTTCATCGAGACGCCGCCGTCGAGCTTCGCGCTTGCGCAGCTCTTCGACACCCACCCGCCGATCGAGAAGCGCATCCAGGTGCTGGAACAGCTGGGCGGGCATGACGTGGGGGAGGCGGCGCCGCATCCCAAAGGGCCTTGGGGCTAGCGACGAACGAGCTTGGCGCGGCGTGTTTCGAAAAGCTTTGCAAACCCGCCTCTCACTTTTTCGAATAGCGTGGGCGGGAGGAACCCATAGGCATAGACGCCCCGTCTGCCCGGCAAGGGCGCGAGGCCGGCGTTGGGCCAGAAATCGACGTTGGCTTCCGAGATCACGATCCAGGAGCGCACTTCGTCGAGCCCGAGGTACTGCGCGACCGCCTGCGGAATCTCGATGCCGACGGTATCCCCGCTCGGCCGCGAGTGCGTGATCGGTAGGATAAGGACCAGTTGCGGGTCGGCCTCGTCGTCCAGAGTCGCTACGAGGCAAGCGGGGCGCTCCTTGCCTGACGTCCGCGCCGAAACGGTCTCGCGCAGCCGCAGATAGTCGTAGCGGATGACGAGGCCGGGCTCGGGCCGCGGAAGCGGCATCGCTATTTCATGAGCTTGTTGAGACGGTCGTGACGCTTGTCCATTTTTGAAGAGCGCACCGCTTCAACGATAGTTTGTGGGAGATCCTGGGTGGCGTGGCTGCGCTTCGACGCTGCGAGCAGCCAGTCGTAGCGTTCCGCCGACATCAGCACGAGCTCCCGTCGCCCGTGCCGCGTGATCTCGACCGGCTCGCGCCGCGCCTTGTGCTGATATTCGCCGAACTTGCGCTGAAACTGCTGGGCGGTGGCTTGGGGCATGGCCTTCTCCGGATAAAGCAGATTATACGTATAATTCGAAGAAAGTCAATCCGCGACTCGGTCTGTAAGCCGCTGTCAGATTTTCCCTTCTCGCACAATTTCAAAAATTCTGTCGTAGCGAGAGTTATCCCAGGACGTGAGTCGTTTCTTGCAATGCCAGCAATTCTCTTCGCCAGATTCTGAGCGGCCCGTTTCGATCATAATGCATTTGTAGATAGCGCCGCAGTTGCGGCAGGCAATTTCCTCTTTTCGATATGCGCCCATAGTCGCAAAGCCACTATTTGAAGGCCGTGTCGTCGGCGGGCCGTCATGGACGCGCCACCGCCCTCGCCTGAGCCTCCTTGTATTCGCCCGCCCAATCCCACGTCTGGGCCGTCAAGGGATCGGCGATGATCTTGTCGATGCGCGCGCGGACGGCGGGTGAAAGCTGCGGCCGCTGCATCAGCCAGGCGGCGCGCGCGGCGGGAAGCTGCATCACGCGCTTGAGGTTCAGGATCGCCGTGTCGACGGAATCCTTGTCGAGGAACCCGGCCTCGTGCTGCCACAGCGCGTCTTCGGCGGTCACGATCTGCATGCGCATGTAATAATAGGCCTGCATCATCTCGAGCGGCGAAGACATCTGCTCGCCGTTGGCGATCTTCGTCACCGTTTCGGCGACGTCGCCGCGCATGCATTCGATGCAGGCATTGATGATGCGCTCGGTGCGCGCCTGATGCATCAGCGCGCGCTGCGCCTTGTGCGCGTGGCGCACCTGAAGCGCCAGATAGATCAGCGACACCACGACGGCGATGCCGCTGACGAAACTGCCGATACTGGCGAGATCGGTAAGGCTCATGCGCTCACATCCTGAACACGCCGAACTTGGTCTCGGGGATCGGCGCGTTGAGGCAGGCGCTCAGCGCCAGCGCCAGCACGCGGCGCGTGTCGGCCGGCGCGATGATGCCGTCGTCCCACAGCCGCGCGGTCGCGTAATACGGATTGCCCTCGTCCTCGTATTTCTGGCGGATCGGCGCCTTGAAGTCTTCGGCCTGCGCGGGCGTCCACTTGTCGGCGTCGCGATGGACGGTCGCCAGCACGCTCGCCGCCTGCTCGCCACCCATCACCGAGATGCGCGAGTTGGGCCAGGTGAACAGGAACCGCGGCGAGTACGCCCGCCCGCACATGCCGTAGTTCCCCGCACCGTACGACCCGCCGATGATCAGCGTGATCTTGGGCACCTGCGCGCAGGCGACCGCGGTCACCATCTTGGCGCCGTCCTTGGCGATGCCGCCGCTCTCGTATTTCTGCCCCACCATGAAGCCCGCGATGTTCTGCAGGAAGAGCAGCGGCACGCGACGCTGGCAGCACAGCTCGATGAAATGAGACGCCTTCAGCGCGCTCTCGGAAAACAGAATTCCGTTGTTGGCGACGATGCCGACCAGCATGCCTTCGATGCGCGCGAAGCCGGTGACGACGGTGGTGCCGTAGCGCTTCTTGAACTCGTCGAGCTCCGAGCCGTCGACCAGCCGCGCGATCACCTCGCGCACGTCGTATTGCTGGGTGAGCGACGGCGGCACGATGCCGTTCAGCTCCGACGGGTCGTAGGCCGGCGGCCGCGGCGCGGCGATGGGGATGTCGGGATGCTTGGCATAGTTGAGCCCGCTCACGATGCGCCGCACGATGGCGAGCGCGTGGCTGTCGTCGTTGGCCAGATGATCGGCGACGCCCGAGACGCGCGTATGCACGTCGCCGCCGCCGAGATCTTCCGCGCTCACCACCTCGCCCGTCGCGGCCTTCACCAGCGGCGGGCCGCCCAAGAAGATCGTGCCCTGGTTCTTGACGATGATCGTCTCGTCGCTCATCGCCGGCACGTAGGCGCCGCCCGCGGTACACGAGCCCATCACGCTCGCGATCTGCGCGATGCCTTGCGCGCTCAGATTCGCTTGATTGAAGAAGATGCGGCCGAAATGGTCGCGGTCGGGGAAGATCTCCGCCTGGTTCGGCAGGTTGGCGCCGCCCGAGTCGACCAGATAGATGCACGGCAGCCGGTTCTGGCCCGCGATCTCCTGCGCGCGCAGATGCTTCTTGACGGTGACCGGATAATAGGTGCCGCCCTTGATCGTCGCGTCGTTGCAGACGATGACGCATTCGCGGCCCTCGATCCTGCCGATGCCGGTGATGATGCCGGCGGCGTGGATGTCGCCGTCATACATACCGTTGGCGGCGAGCGGCGACAGCTCCAGGAACGGCGAGCCGGGATCGATCAGCCGCTCGACGCGATCGCGCGGCAGCAGCTTGCCGCGCTCGGTGTGGCGGTTGCGCGAGCGCTCGTCGCCGCCGAGCGCCGCGGCGGCCATGCGCGACTTGAGCTCGCCCACCAGCGCGTCCATCGCGGCCTGGTTGGACTGGAACGCGGCGTCGCGCGGGGTGATGGAGGATTTGAGCGCGCTCACGCCATCTCCACCGCCAGCGCCGTTGCCTCGCCGCCGCCGATGCACAGCGACGCCACGCCGCGCTTGAGCCCGCGCGCCTTCAGCGCATGGAGCAACGTCACGACGATGCGCGCGCCCGAAGCGCCGATCGGGTGGCCGAGCGCGCAGGCGCCGCCGTTGACGTTGAGCTTGGCGTGATCGATGCCCAGATCGCGCATCGCGATCATCGCGACCGAGGCGAACGCCTCGTTGACCTCGAACAGGTCGACCTCGTCCTTGGTCCAGCCCGCGACCCGCAGCACCTTCTGGATCGCGCCGACCGGGGCGGTGGTGAACCAGCGCGGCTCGGCCGCGTGGCTCGCCTGCGCCACGATGCGCGCGACGGGTTTCAGGCCGCGCTCCTTGGCGATGTCGGCGCGCGTCAGCACCAGCGCCGCCGCGCCGTCGGAGATCGACGACGAGTTCGCCGCCGTCACCGTTCCGTCCTTGGCGAAAGCGGGCTTCAAGGTCGGGATCTTCGCGGGGTCCGCCTTGCGCGGCTGCTCGTCGGTGGCGATGCTGAGGTCGCCGCCGCGCGCCGCGATCTTGAGGCCGACGATCTCGTCCTTGAACGAGCCGTCCTCGCCGGCGCGTTTCGCGCGCATCAGCGACTCGGTGGCATAGGCGTCCTGCGCCTCGCGCGTGAACTGATAGTGCCGCGCCGCGTCCTCGGCATAGGTGCCCATCAGGCGATGCTCATAGGCGTCCTCGAGCCCGTCGAGGAACATGTGATCCTTGATCTCGCCGTGACCCAAGCGATAGCCGCCGCGCGCCTTGGGCAGGATGTAGGGCGAATTGGTCATCGACTCCATACCGCCCGCCACGACCACGGCGGCACGGCCGAGCGCGAGCTGGTCGGCGCCGATCATGATCGCTTTCATGCCCGAGCCGCAAACCTTCGACACCGTGGTGCACGGCACCGCATCCGGCAGGCCCGCCATGCGCGAGGCTTGGCGCGCCGGCGCCTGGCCGATGCCGGCCGGCAGCACGTTGCCCATTAAGGTTTCCTGCACATCGCTGGGCTGGATTCCGGCGCGGACCACCGCGGCGGCGATGGCGCTGGCGCCCAGCTGGGGCGCACTGAGCGCGGTCAATTCACCTTGAAAACCGCCCATCGGCGTGCGGGCGGAGGACAGAATCACGACGTCTGAAGGTTGATTGGGGGACTGCATGGCTGGACCGTTTCGCGTTTTCGCCGCCTGAGGTATCATTAATCCCGACGGACGGCCACAAGCGCGGGTCGGGCGAAACGCGAAGCGGTTCGTCCGGCAAATTGCGCGCCGATCAAGGCCTGTTCGGGGGGTAATGGGATGAGCAGAAACTGGCTTGCGGCGGCGAGCTTCCTTGCTGCCGTCGGTATTCCGGCGGCGGTCTATTTCGCTGCGCCATATGCGGGATTGCATGTCGAGCTTTCGCTGATCGCCACGATGGCGGCGGTGCTGGCGGCGGGTTTCTCGGTCGCCGCGCTGACGGTCCTCATGGCCGACCGCTCACGGTTCGGCGGCGGCCGCGCGACGCTGCTGCTCAACGAAGACCCCGCCAAGGAATACGTCTTTCCCTTCCGGGGCGAGAACGTCGCGCAGATCGTGGCGCGTGCGGACATGCCGCTCGCCATGGTGCTGGCGCGTTTCGGCGACACCTTCCGGCGCCCGGCCGCCGAGATGACCAAGGACATCACCGTGACGCTGAGGGGCTCGAAGAAGATGCCCTTCCCCACCATCACGCTGCAGCAGCTTTTCCTCACGCTGAAGCTGTTCAAGCTCGAGCACGTGCTGCTGTTCAGCGACAAGGACGAGTTCATCGGCTACATCCCGGGCAAGCGCGCGGCGAAGGAATTCACCGGCGACAACGCGGCCGAGAAGATCACCAAATACGTCGTGAACGTGATCGACAAGCCCGACAATGCCGGCGTCCTGCGCGAGATCGGCGGCGCCGCCGAGGCCGACACCGTCAAGGCGAGCGACGACATCCGCTATGCGGAACGTCAGCTCTGGTCCAATGAATCGGTCAACGGGTTGATCGTGCTGAAGAAGGGCAAACCCGCCGGCTATATCAGCAAGGTCGACGTGCTCAGGCTCAACGCCGGACGGCCGTGATAGGCGCTAACGCACGAACTCGATCGCCGCGCCCACATCGACGTCCTTCCAAGCGCGATCGGAGGTGAGCGCCGGCAAGCCTTCGCGTGCCGCCAACGCCAAGCAGGCGCGGTCGCCCAGCGAAAGCCCGCGCGACTTCGTAAGCGTGACCATGCCGCCAGCCTCGACCGCGAGGTCGAGATCGAAATCGACGATCTTGAAACCCGCATTCTCCAGAATGTAGCGGACCTCCGTCACGGTTTTTCCGGACTCGAACAACTTCGTAGCAATCTCGCAAGCGTTGACGCTGCACACCAGCGCGCCAACGAGCAATGCTCCTACCGCAGCGCCACCCGGCTTTTTGTTCACGTAGGCGAGAAAGGTTGAACTGTCGAGGACGACCCTGGTCATTCCTCCAGCTCCTTCTTCGCTGCAGCGCGGCGCTCGGCGATCAACTCATCGACAAGGCTTATGCCTTCGGGAACCGATTGACGCACCATCGCCTGTATCTTCCGCGTCGTCGTCGCCGGCGTCATCATCTTGATCTCATCGTCGTCGAAGCGGGCGAGCAGGACGCCGCCCTGCGGAATGCCGACGGCCGCCAGCAGCACCGCGGGCAACGTGACCGTGCCGTCGGCCGCAACCTCGATCCTTCGCGCGCGGCGAACTTCGTAAGGCACAGGCGCAGGCTCGAAAGGTTGCGCTTCTTCGGCCATTCCGCTCGGCGCGGCACGGCCGCCGGTGCGCGCGTCGTCGACGAGCACGTTGCGGACATGCTGGTAACGGATGTTGAGGAACGCAGCGATTTGGCTGCGGCTGTAGCCGGCGCGGTCGAGCGCCCTGATCTTGTCGGCCTTGGTGGCCAAGCCAGCTACGACATCGTCCATGCGCATAAGGGCAACCCCGGCATTTCGGCCGGTGGTGTATAGACAGTTAGTTAGGTAGTCAAGTCCTAACCCGTCTCCTCATACAGCTCCCGCCCGATCAGCCATCGCCTGATCTCGCTCGTCCCCGCCCCGATCTCGTAGAGCTTGGCGTCGCGCAAGAGCCGCCCGGTCGGGTAATCGTTGATATAACCGTTGCCGCCGAGGATCTGGATCGCATCGAGCGCCACCTGCGTCGCGTTCTCTGCCGCATAGAGGATCGCGCCGGCGGCGTCCTTGCGCGTGGTCTGGCCGCGGTCGCAGGCGCGCGCGACGGCGTAGACATAGGCCCGCGCCGCCGACAGCGTCACGTACATGTCGGCGATCTTGCCCTGCATCAGCTGGAACGAGCCGATCGGCGCGCCGAACTGCTTGCGGTCGTGGACGTAAGGCAGCACCACGTCCATGCAGGACTGCATGATGCCGATGCTGCCGGCGGCCAGCACCGCACGCTCGTAGTCGAGGCCGCTCATCAGCACGTTCACGCCGCCGCCCTCGCGGCCCATGACGTTCTCCGCCGGCACTTCGCAGTCTTCGAAGACGAGCTCGGCGGTGTCCGAACCGCGCATGCCGAGCTTGTCGAGCTTCTGCGCCACGCTGAAGCCCTTGAAGCCCTTCTCGATCAGGAAAGCGGTGATGCCGCGCGGCCCGGCCGACGGGTCGGTCTTGGCGTAGACCACCAGCGTGTCGGCATGCGGCGCGTTGGTGATCCACATCTTGGTGCCGTTCAGCACATAGCGGTCGCCGCGCTTCTCGGCCTTGAGCTTCATCGACACGACGTCGGAGCCCGAGCCGCTTTCGCTCATCGCCAGCGAGCCGACATGCTCGCCCGAGATCAGCTTGGGCAGATAGCGGCGCTTCTGCTCTTCGTTGCCGTTGCGGCGGATCTGGTTGACGCAGAGATTGGAATGCGCGCCGTAGGACAGACCCACCGAAGCCGAGCCGCGGCTCACCTCCTCCATCGCCACGACGTGCTCGAGATAACCGAGCCCCGCGCCGCCATACTCCTCTTCCACCGTGATGCCGTGCAGGCCGAGCTCGCCCATCTTCGGCCACAGATCGCGCGGGAAGGTGTTGGACTTGTCGATCTCGTCGGCGCGCGGCGCGATGTTGTCGTCGGAGAAGCTGCGCACCGTGTCGCGCAGCATGTCGGCGGTGTCGCCGAGGCCGTGGTCGAGAGAGGGATAGGCGTTGGGGATGGACATGGGAACCTCAGTTCGCAACGAAGGTGATGCCGGCGACGTCGTAACGCTCCTGTCCGCCGAACGGGCCGCGCTCGATGGCGGCCAGCATAGCAGGCGGCGGCGGTTTGAAAGCCCCCTCGATGCGGTCGATGGGCGACAGCGGCGACGCGGCGAAGAGTTCGCACATCGTCCGATAGCCGACACGGTTGATCTTCGGCGCATTGTAGACGAAGTCGGCGATCCGCTTGGCGTCGGAAGGCCATACGTCGCGCGCCGCCAACGTCTCGGCGAGCGAGGCCTCGTCATGCGCCAGATGCTCCCAAGGCCGTATCGGATTGGCGCCCGGCACGCCGAAACGGTAGTGCGCCTTCTCACCCTTCACACCGACATGATGGCCCATGGCGCAGGTCCAGATCGGCCCGCCTTGGACGAAGAACAATCCGCCGGGCGCAAGCACCTGCTTGGCGCCGGCGAAGAACTCGGCCAGCCCGTCGATATGCTCGAGCACCGCGATGCCGAAAACGAGGTCGACGCTCTCGGGCGCGATCTCATCGCCGATGCGCCGCGCGTCGAGCCGGATGCGCTCGACCGGGCCGAAGTGGCCTGTGGGCCAGCACTCGCCGAAATTGGAGCTCAGGACTTTGGCCGCGCCGGCATCGAGCAGCGCCTTCGCCGCAGAGCCCTGCGCGTCGGCGCCGATCTCGAGCACGGTCGCGCCGGCGAGGTTCTTGTAGCGGGCGATCTCGCCGATGCGGCGGCGAAGGTCTTCGCGGCGCGCATCGGTCAGCATGGGAAAGACTCCGGCTTGCCAAGGCGTAGCCGCGCGAACCTGGAGGCCCGGCTTTGCCCACTTCGTGGACTTCGCCGTGGCAGTCTCCGCCGCTGCGCGGCGAAGACTGGTGCGGTCGAGAAGACTCGAACTTCCACGGGTTGCCCCGCTAGCACCTCAAGCTAGTGCGTCTACCGTTCCGCCACGACCGCATCCTGAGGGACGGGGGATGTAGCAGGGCTCCGGGCGGAGGGCAACTACCCTGCTTCAAGCGCCTAGATGCGCGACAACAAGGTCCATGTCGCCGGTCCGAGAAGCGGAGTCGCGCATGCCAAAGCGGCGGTCACGGTCCCGATGTGCAGGCACCAAGCCTTCCATGGCGACCATGCGTCCTGGAGAGTCTGCAGCTCGATCAGGACATCCGTCCGGATCTGCTCGAGCTTGGCCGCTTCGAACCGGACCTTCGATTTGCCGAGCCGGGACTTCAGACCGGCATAGCGGTTCAGGTGATAAGCGGGAGCCGCCAACAAGAGCACGCTGAGCAGCCCGAACGTCTGACCTGCGACATCAAAGGCGTTCATCTCATACTTCCAGGAAACGGTCGTTGGCTTGCTCGGCTTCGGGCGCGGCGTCGCTGGGCTGGCGCCCAACCAGGTCGACGACCGATTGCAGTGCGGTGTCCGAGGACAGCGGCACCAAGACGATCGCCGGCTTACGCTCCTCATCGAGCTTCACGAACATGAAACCGACCTCCGCATCGCAAGCTTGAACGTAGCGCGCGATCGTCGCCGTATCCGGAACTCCGCCCGAGGCGGATTCCAGCCTGGAGATATGGGCCTTATCCCAGCCCGTCTTCTCCGCCAGCTGCACCTGGGTCAGCTTGGCCGATCGCCGCAGCCGCAACAGCGCCAATGCGATTCTGCTCTTCGCACGGGTCGCTTCCCACGCTCCCGCGAATTCGGGATCCTCGGAAAGTCGTTCGCGAAGCTCGGCAATGGATTCGTGCTGACGCTCGTGTTCTTTCATAAGGCTTTTCCTTCACGCACCCAAGTCACTTGCATGTTCAGCGCAGCGGCGCAGCGTTGAGCCACCTCATCCAGGCTTGAGATCTTCTCGCTGGACAGATTGGCGATGACGTATTTGTCCGAACCAGGAAGCTTCACCACCCATATCCGCGGCAGGCCGCGCGGCGGCTTCAATACGTACAAGCGATAGGCGTAGTTCAGCACTCCGAAGCAATCCACATCCGCCGGATCGGGTACGTCGAACTTGTCGAGTTCGCGGAAAAACAAAACCTTCTCCATCACGCTCAACCCGTCCATCAGGTTCGCAATTTGTTCCGAGACCTCCGAGGCGATAACTGCATTTGGCGGCTCCACGAATTTCGGCATGTGCGCTCCAACCAATATAGCAGAAGTTGACGCAGAAATCAACTCTTCGATAAATTCTATCTAAACTAGCGTCCGCGCTACAGAGCCGTCAAACGTGCATGCTGCGGTTCAAATCCCCTCGCCGTCGACGCCGTGGATGCCGCATTCGTCCTTGTCGAGGCCGGCCCAGCGCCCGGCGCGATAGCTCTCGCCCGCCTGGACGCGGCGCGTGCACGGCATGCAGCCGATCGAGGGATAGCCGTCCTCAACCAGCGGGTGCTTGGGGAGATCGTGGCAGGCGATATGCGCCGCGAGGTCGGCCTCGCTCCAATCGGCCAGCGGATTGAAGCGGAAGCGGCCGTCGTGGAACTCGACCTTCTGCATTTGCGCGCGGGCATGGGTCTGGAAGCGCTTGCGGCCGGTGATCTGCGCGCCGAATCCTTCGAGCGCGCGGCGGATCGGGATCACTTTGCGGAAGTCGCAGCAGGCATCGGTGTCGCGCGCCCAAAGCGTTCCGTCGGGATCGCGCGCGCGGCGGTCGGCGGGATGCGGGCCGAGGCTGCGGACGTCACCGAGGCCCAGCACATCCTGCAAGCGGTCGCGGTAACGCAAGGTCTCGCCGAACAGCTTGCCGGTGTTGATGAAGAGCACCGGCGTATTGGGATCGACCTGGGCCACGAGATGCAGCAATACGGCGGACTCGGATCCAAACGAGGAGACGACTGCGGCGTCGCCGGAGAATTCGTCCTTCAGCGCGAGTTCGAGAATACCGAGCGCATCGCGTTTGTCGGCTTCGGCCTGGAGCCGCGCGAGCCTGCCGTTGACGACGGGATCGTTCGCGCCCACGCCGGGCAGGTCGAAGACGCGCGGGGTGAGCCCAGAGCTGCGGTCGATGACGGCGACGCTCATGAGAGCCACCCTTCGCAGCCGACCAAGTCGCGGGTGCGGCGCGAGACCTCGTCCGCGGCCAAGCCGTCCGCGCGCCAGCCTTCGCGGGCAGCGGCGACGGCATCCATGCGTCCGGTCCATTCCAAGCCGAAGGTCCGCCCCAGCCATTCGCGCAGCAGGCGCGACAGGCCGGGCGCCTTGCCGTTGGTCGAGACCGTGAAGGCCAGGTCGCCGCGGCGCAGGATCGCGGGCACGTGGAAATCGCAAAGTTCGGGCATGTCCTCGACATTCACCAGGACGCCCTTGGCGCGCGCCTCCTCGGCCAACGCCTCGGAAGCGGCGCGGTCGAGGCCGGCGATGAAGAGCACCGCGTGAGGGGGTTCCACGGGCTCCACGCCGGCCTCGGCCAGCAAGGTCCGGCGGCGTGCCATGCCCTCTCCGTGGCCGGCTAGGCCGACACGGACGGTCTGGGGATCGATCGCAATGGGGAGCACGGCAGCCTCCGGTCCAACAGAGGTATGCCTGCCCCCGCGAAAGTGCAAGGATGTGATGGAGAATGTTTTTTAATACACCAACAGAGATGTGCTACTGATAGCCGGTAAGGATCTGGGTGATCGAGACGCCGATCTTGTCGCCATGGATGACGATCTCGCCTTTGGCCACCGGCTTCTCGTTGGCGAGCACGGTGACCGGGTCGTCCTGGGCGGAGTCGAGCTCGATCACCGCGCCGCGGCCCATGCGCAGCAGCTGGTGCATCGGGATGACCGAGCGGCCGAGCACGACCGAGATTTCGACTTTGACGCCGTTGATGTTCGAGGACATGTAAGAGCCCATGGATGACCGCCGCGATCCTGAAGCCGACATGGTTGCCGATGTCTTAATGCCCAAGGTCCTAAAGACCGAGTGGCGCGTCGAGCCTGGTCTCACGCCCTACCCCGAGGCCGTCGCGTTCATGGAGCAACGCGCGGCCGGCATCGCGGACGGCAAAGCGCGTGAGCTCGTCTGGCTGGTCGAGCATCCGCCGATCTACACCGCCGGCACCAGCGCGAAACCGGAAAACCTTATCGATGCGCGCTTCCCGGTGTTCCAGACCGGACGCGGCGGGCAGTTCACCTATCACGGGCCTGGACAGCGCGTCGGCTATGTGATGCTCGACTTGAAGCGCCGCGGTGGACCGGATGTGCGCGGCTTCGTGCGCGATCTCGAGGAATGGCTCATCCGCACGCTCGCGCGATTCAACGTCAGAGGCGAGCGGCGCGAAGGCCGCGTCGGCATCTGGGTCGCGCGCGGCCAAGGAAGCAAAGGGGATCGCGAGGACAAGATCGCCGCGATCGGCGTGCGGGTGCGTAGGTGGGTAACGTTCCACGGCGTGTCGCTGAACGTCGATCCCGATCTTGCGCACTTCACCGGCATCGTGCCGTGCGGCGTGCGCGAGCACGGTGTCACGTCGCTGCACGATCTGGGACTTCCGGTAACGATGTCGGATGTCGACGTCGCGATGAAGGATGCGTTCGACGAGGTGTTCGGCTAAGGTCGCGCCGTCGAATCTGCTCAAGGGGCCTCGTCATGCCGCGTATCTCCGCCGCGTTCTTCGCTTTCGCCGTGCTTTGGGCACTCACCGGCATGACGCTCGGCATGCACATGGGTGCGAGCGAGAATTTCGCGCTCGCCGACGCGCACGCGCACATCAACCTGGTGGGCTGGGTGTCGATGGCGCTATACGGCACCTTCTATGCGTTGACGCGCGAGACCAGGCTCGTCTGGCTGCCGCGCATCCATTTCGCGGCTTCGGCGCTCGGCGCGCTGTCGATGCTGCCGGCGCTGGTGCTGTTCCTGTCGAACGGCAACGACCCCAAGTACCTGCCGTTCATGATCGGCGGCGGCATGCTGACCTTGCTTGGGATGCTGCTCTTCGCGATTTCGGTGTTCCGCGAGCTGCTGCGCCGGCGCGCATAGTCTTCAGACCGACGGCCGGCGGCGGAAGCCCTTTTCCTCCGGCGGCTCGACATTGTGCAGCTCGACATTGTTCACCCGCGCCCCGGGCGGGCCCTTCATCGCCTGCGCGACGAAAGCCTCCACCGCCTTGGTGGTGCCCGAGACCAGGATCTCGACCGTGCCGTCGGTGCGGTTGCGGATCCAGCCGTCGAGGCCGAGCTCGGTCGCCTTCTCGATGGCGAAATTGCGGTAGCCGACGGCCTGCACGAAGCCTTCGACACGAATGCGCAGAGAGGTCAGGTCGTCATCGCTCATCAGGGATATGTGGCTAGTGTAGAGCCATACGTCAATTCGGGACCTTGCCATGCGGCGGCGCCGGGTTGCGCAGGAGCCACACCCTCCCCACCTTTCGCCCACCACGGAGGGGAGCCATGGGAAAATTGTTTCGCATCCTGGGCATGCTCGTCGGCATCGTCGTGATCCTGGCCGGCGCGCTGGGCAGCCTCTATTTCATCGGCAAGCACAAGTTCAACCCCGACCCGCCCGCGGCCGACTATCCCCCGCCCGCCGACGCGCGCGAGGCGCAGCGCCAGGACATCGACTATTTCGGCAAGCTCATGGCGATGGACCGCGCCTACGCGCCGGCGGCGCGCGCACAAGCCGAGCGGCAGCTGAAGGCGCTCAGCGACGGACCGGTGCTCGACCGCGGCCACTTGCGCGTGGCGCTGATGCGCATCACCGCGCTCGCCGACAACGGCCATACCAGCCTCTTCTCCAAGCAGCCGACGCGGCCGGTGATCCTTCCCATCCGTCTCTCGGCCTTCAGCGACGGCCTCTATGTGATGCGCGCCAAGGACGAGAACGCCGATCTGCTGGGTGCGCAGGTGATCGCCATCGACGGTCACCCCGTCGAAGACGTCCTGACCAAGATCGAGACGCTGCGCGGCGGCACCGAACGGTGGCGGCACGACTATGCGCAATGGATCCTCAATGCGTCGGAGATCCTCTACGGCCTCGGCATCGCGCCCGCGCCGGACCACTCGACCTGGACGTTCCGTACACGGACGGGTGAGGACGTGACGCGCGCGCTGACCGGCGCGCAGCCGCCTTACGACGATCCCACGCCCGATCTGTGGCGCTGGTCCGTTCCGGAGCCGGTCAAGGGCGACACGCAGCACTGGGCCGCGTTCGCGCCCGCGAATTGGAAGACGCCGCTGACGTTCCAAGATCCCGACCTGCTGTTCCGCAGCGCGCACATCCCGGGCAGCTGCGCGATCCTCGTCCAGCTCCGCGCCAACCAGGGCGACGGCATCGGCGCGTTCCTGAAGACGGCGGAGGCCGACATCGCGGCCAGCAAGCCCTGCGCCGTCATCCTCGACAACCGCTTCAACGGCGGCGGCGACTACACCAACACGGCGGGCTTCGCGAGCCGCCTGCCCTCGCTGACCGGGCACATCACCATTCTGAACGGGGTCGAGACCTTCTCGGCCGGGATTACGACTGCGGTCTTCGTCAAGCAGGCCTCGGCCCCCGGCCAGACCGTGCTGCTTGGCGGCGATGTCGGCGACCGCCTCGCCTTCTTTTCGGAAGGAGGCTCGGGCTGCCTGCCGCACGCGCCGTTCTGCTTCCACTATGCCACCGGCATGCACGACTACGCGCATGCTTGCCGCGACCCGGGCAAGTGCTTCTGGCTGAACTGGATCTATCCGGCGCGCACCGACGACCTCAAACCGGCCGAGACCATCCCGACATCGTTCGCAGACTACCTTGCCGGCCGCGACCCGGCGTTCGAGCGCGCTCTCGCCCTGATCGCGAAAACCGTTAACCGTAATTAACGCGCTTCACCGTCGAGTTGAACGAACCCGATCTTCATATTTGCGGGCCACTATTTTAACACAAGACAGGCATGCGTTTTTCGCGCATTGAAGCATTAGAGAAGCACTTGCCAATTTCTTGGCATGTCACAGTTCTTGGGGAACAGCGTGCGATCGAGTTTGACGAAAGCGGCGGCGGCCGCGCTGCTGCTGGCTATGGCGAGCGGCGCATACGCGCAGACGGAAGACAAGGACAGCGTACTGACCTATCCGGCGTCGTTCTTCGCCGACATGCGGCCGAACACGGCGCTGGACATAATCGGGCGGCTGCCCGGCTTCAGCTTCACCAACACGGGCTCGGCGCGCGGCTTCGCGGGCAATGCCGGCAACGTGCTGATCGACGGCCAGCGGCCGACCTCGAAATCCGATGACCTGCAGTCGATCCTGAACCGCATCCCGGCCGCCGACATCGAGCGCATCGACGTCATCCGCGGCGGCGCTCCCGGCATCGACATGCAGGGCCAGACCATCGTCGCCAACGTCATCCGCAAGAAGGGCAGCTCGACGCAGTGGCTGCTCGAGGCGTCCGAGAACATCTTCCAGGACGGCCACACCATCCCCGGCCTGAACCTGAACTTCACCGAGCATGACGGGCCCAAGACCTTCGAGTTCTCGGCGACGCGCTACAACAGCTTCGACGACTCCGTCGGCAACGGCTTCCACACCTTCCGCGACGGCCAAGGCAATCTGCTCGAGTACCAGCGCGCCCACACCACCGGTCACGGCAGCGGCGGCGCGTTTACCGGCGCGGCCACGCTGCCGCTGTGGGGGGGCACCTTCAAGGCCAACATGGCGCTGCAGGATTCGCCCTTCATGTCGAGCGCGGAGTATTTCGGCGGCTTCGGCCACCGCTACATCTCCGACGTCAACGTAAGCCGCAACGCCGAGCTCGGCCTGCATTGGAACGGCAATTTCGGCAAGATCGAGGACGAGACGCTGTTCCTGCAGCGCATCGGCTTCTCCAAGGACGTCAACGCCTCGCATCAGCTGGGCGACGACGAGGTCTTCCGTTCGTCGAGCACGACCGACGAGACCATCCTGCGCGAGACCCTGCGCTGGCCGCTGAACGCGGCGCTGACCCTCGAAGGCGGCGCCGAAGGCGCCTACAACTCGCTCGAGGGCGACACCTCGTTCACGCTCGACGGCATCGACTTCCCGCTGCCCGACGCGCACGCCCATGTCGACGAGAAGCGCGGCGAGGTGTTCGGCCAAGGCACCTGGAAGATCTCGCCGGAATGGCTGCTGGAGGCCGGCGCGCGCTTCGAATACTCGCGCATCGCCGAGCGCAGCGACACCACCAAGCAGCGCCGCAGCTTCTTCTATCCCAAGCCGCGCGCGGTCTTGACCTGGTCGCCGACCAAGGACGACCAGGTCCGCGTGCGCTACGAGAAGGTCGTGGGCCAGCTCGATTTCGGCAACTTCATCGCCGCGGGCAATCTCGGCGGCAACGGGGTGACCGGCGGCAACTCCAACATCCGCCCCGACCAGCGCACGCAGTACGAGGTCTCGTTCGAGCACCATTTCTGGGACAAAGGCGATGTCACCCTGCAGCTGATCCACGAGGACATCACCGACGTGGTCGACCTGGTGAAGGTCGTCGGCCCCAACGGCACGCCGTTCGACGCGCCGGGCAACATCGGCAACGGCATCAACAACCAGATCAACCTGTCGGTCACCTTGCCGTTCGACAGGCTGTGGGTGCCGAACGGGCTGCTGAAGATCGTGTCGAACCTGCAATACAGCTCGGTGCGCGATCCGGTGACCGGCCTGCACCGCGTCATCACGGCGGAGCGGCCGCAGGACATCTCGGTCAAGTTCACCCAGGACATCGAGAGCCTGAAATCGACCTGGTACGTGTTCTACTACAATTGCTGGGACGAGAAGTACTTCCGGCTGTTCCAGACCCAGCACCGCCGCACGGTGGCGCCCTATCTCGAGGCGGGCTGGACCTACAAGCCGACACCGGATTGGAGCTTCGAGATCGACATCGACAATTTCGGGCGCTTCCTCTACGACAACCAGTACTTCGACTTCGACGACACCCGCGACGTCGGCCACGTCAACCTGATCGAAGAGCGCGAGATCAAGTCGCAGCCGAGAATCTTCATCGACGTGAGGAAGACGTTCTGACGGAGATCACGCAAACTCCATGATCACGTCGTCCAGCGCCAGGCTGTCGCCCTTCTTGGCGTTGACCTTCCTGACCGTGACGTCGTGGTCGGCGGTGAGCACGTTCTCCATCTTCATCGCCTCGACCACGGCCAAGGTCTCGCCGGCCTTGACCTCCTGACCCTGGGCGACATTCACCGACACCACGAGCCCCGGCATCGGGCAGAGCAGCAGCTTCGACGTATCGGCTTTGACTTTCTTGGGCATCAGGCCGGCGAGCTCGGCGGCGCGCACGCTGCGCACGATGGCCGTCGTCTGCATACCGCCCTGTGAAAGCCGCCAGCCACCGGGAACCGGCGCGATCTGGATCGTATGGCCGTCGAGATGCATCAAAGGCCACCCCGGCTGCCATTTGGCCGCCCCGCTGCCCGCCGCCGCCGGCTCGCCGTCGAGCGTCACGACGAGCCTCTCTGGGTTGAGCGGACCGTTGAGCGTGCCGGAGATCTCCGCGGCGCGGCCGGCGCGCGTCAGGCTCGCCAACACGGCGGCCGTCGCAAAGCGCGTCTTGGCCTCGTCGTCGAGCGGGCGGCCATGGAAACCGTCGGGATATTCCTCGGCGATGAAGGCGGTGGTGATCGCGCCTTCCTGGAAGCGCGGATGATGCATGATCGCGTTCAGGAACGCGATGTTGTGGCGGATGCCCTCGATGCGGAACGCGTCGAGCGCCTTCTCCATCGCATAAATGGCCTCGATCCGCGTCGGCGCATGGGTGCAGAGCTTGGCGATCATCGGATCGTAGAACATCGAGATCTCGCCGCCTTCGTAGACGCCGGTGTCGTTGCGCACCGTGGCCCGGCCCTCGCGCCCCTCTGCGGGCGGGCGATAGCGCACCAGCCGCCCGGTCGACGGCAGGAAGCCGCGATACGGGTCCTCGGCATAGACGCGCGCCTCGATCGCCCAGCCGTCGAGCTTGACGTCCTTTTGCGCAATGGAAAGCTTCTCGCCCGCCGCCGAGCGGATCATCAGCTCGACGAGATCGAGCCCCGTGGTCAGCTCGGTCACCGGATGCTCGACCTGGAGCCGCGTGTTCATCTCGAGAAAATAGAAGTTGCGGTCCTTGTCGACGATGAACTCGACGGTGCCCGCGCTGTCGTAGCCGACCGCCTTGGCCAGCATCACCGCCTGCTCGCCCATCGCCTTGCGCGTGGCGGTATTGAGGAACGGCGACGGCGCCTCCTCGATGACCTTCTGGTTGCGGCGCTGGATCGAGCATTCGCGCTCGTTCAGATAGACGACGTTTCCGTGCTTGTCGCCCATCACCTGGATCTCGATGTGGCGCGGCTCGGTGACGAACTTCTCGACGAACAGCCGGTCGTCGCCGAAGCTTGCTTTCGCTTCGTTCTGCGAGGACTGGATCGCCTGGACCAGCTCGCTCTCCTTGTGGACGATGCGAAGCCCTTTGCCGCCGCCGCCGGCCGATGCCTTGACCATCACCGGATAACCGATCTCGGCGGCGATCTTCCTGGCGTGGGCGGCGTCCTTGATCTCGCCGACATAGCCCGGCACCGTGTTCACCTTGGCGGCGAGCGCGAGCTTCTTGGACTCGATCTTGTCGCCCATCGCCGCGATCGCGCGCGTGTTGGGCCCGATGAAGGCGACGCCGATCTTGGCCAAGGCCTCCGCGAACGCCTCGCGCTCGGAGAGGAATCCGTAGCCCGGATGCACGGCCTCAGCCCCGGTGTCGCGGCAGGCCTGCACGATGCGCTCGATGACGAGATAGGACTGCGCCGAGGGCGCCGGGCCGATATGGACAGACTCGTCGGCCATCTCGACGTGCAGCGCGTCGCGGTCGGCGTCGGAATAGACGGCGACTGTCTTGATGCCCATGCGTCGCGCCGTCTTGATGACCCGGCAGGCGATCTCGCCGCGGTTGGCGATGAGGATTTTCTTAAACACCCTGTCCCCGGTTGAAGCACTGCCCCTCTTCGGCCGTTTTAGGGGGTCCGATGACGGAGGTAAACCCGCAGACTATTTCTCATAGGCGCCGATATTCACCTGCCCGCCGAGCACGCGCTTGTGGCCGGCGAAGTCGTGGGTGCCTCCGACGGCGCCGCTCAACACCAAGCCGGCATTCGTCGCCGGCGACGTCGGCGCGATGTCGAAATCGGTCGTGAACTCAGGATCGAGGAAATCTGGCGAATGCGCGTCGAGCCCCGTACCCGAGCGGTAGCCCGCATAACTCGTGTATTTGTGCTTCTGCCAAGTGAACTTCTGCACACCCGGCGAAAAATAGAGATTGTAATCGAGCGACGCCGGGTCGGGCGTGCTCATGGTGAAGTCGTTGACGAGCAGCCCCTGCGGCCCCGCGACGACGATGTTGTTCTCGAAGAGATTGTTGGTGGCGTTGAACTGGATCTGGAATTCGCCGCTGCCGGTGTTCTGGGCGTCGTTCCCAAAAAGCGTGTTGCCGACCACCGCGACGTGGTCGGTGCCGCCGCGCGCCGCGCCGTAGCCGCCGATCGAGATGCCGGCGCTGTTGCCGCCATAGACCAGGTTGTTGCGCGCGCTGACATAGCTGGACGTGTGGCCGCCGTGCTCGCTTGCGATCTCGATGCCCAGATCGACGTTATGGATGCGGTTCTGCTCGATGACGATATTCGTGCCGCCATCGACATAGATGCCGTCGGCGGCGTACTGACTGCCGTAATCGGGATTGCCGAACGAGGTGATGTTGTAGATCGTGTTGCCGCGAATGACGCCGGCGCGCGCCTGGTCGTACGCCTCGTTCTTCGCCACGCGCTCGAAGCCGATGGCGCCGATGGCGATGTTGTCGGCGTCGTGCACGGTGTTGCTCACCACCGCCCAGTTGGTGACGTTGCCGTCGAGCGAGAGCGTCTCGCTGCAGCCCGTCTTGGTGTGGAAGATCTCGTTGCCGGCGACCGCCAGGCCGTCGATCGCGTCCGGGACCTTGGTGCCGTAGACCGTCATGCCGAAGGCGTTCGAGCCGCATTGGGTCGGGTTGGTCGCGGCCGTCGTGGTGATGTCGTGGATGCGGTTGTTGATGACCTGGTCGTTCGCGCCGGCGCCTTGGATGAAGACGCCGATCGGCGCATCGGCGAGCCGGCTGGTCGTGTAGTTGCGGATCTCGAAGCCCTCGACGATCACCCATCCGACATTGTCGAAGGTGAACAGGCCCCACATGTTGTTCGGGACGTTCAGCCCCGCGCCGTCGACGATGGCGGTCTCGCCGGGATAGCTCGCGAAGGTGATGTAGCCCGACGCGCTGCCCGACTTCGTCAGGTGCACGTGCTCGTTATAGACGCCTTGGCGCACCAGGACCGTGTCGCCGGGCGCGGCGGTGTCGGCAGCGTGCTGGATCGTCGCCCAGGGCGTGCTGACCGCGCCGTTGTCGCTGTCGTGCCCGCCTGGCGCCACGTAATAGGTGTTGCCCGTGGCGGCATGATCAAGGAGCGTGATGGTCGCGGTGGCGCTGGCTGTCGGATCGGCTTTCGACACCGCAGTGACGGCCGCGATGGCCGGCACCGGCACCGCGGACGGCGCCGTATACAGCCCCGTCTTGGTGATCGTGCCCGACGCGGCCGCGCCGCCGATGACGTTGTTCACCTGCCAGATCACGCCGTGATTGGCGCTGCCGCTGACGGTGGCGTTGAACTGGAGCGTCTGGCCGAGCACGAGCTGCTGGTAGCCCGGCGAGATCGACACGGCGACGGATGCATGCGCCGCCGGGATCGCCACGAGAAACATCGCGACGAAAGCAAGCCGGCTACGCGTCGCTAGGGAACGCATTCCACCCTTTCCTCGGACTGCGAGAGCGTCTTGAAGCGGTCGACGGGCCGCGGCTTGTCCTCGTGCACCAGCCGGTATTTGGTGACGGTGACCATGGCGTTGCAGCGGGAGACCAAGCCGTGCGCGTCGACGGTCCTCATTATGGTTTCGGGCTTGCCATCCAGCGTCATATGTTCGAATAGCACCGACAGGCTCATGCCGCCCGGCACGGGCTTGTCCACGATGGTGTCGGCAAACACGCCGCTCCACGGCGCGGTCTCAATTCCGGCGATTTGCCAGTCCGCGCCCCCGGCGCCCGGATCGGACCGCAACATCACCATATAGATCAGCGCTCCCTCCTTGCCGTCGACATGCAGCCCCATGATCACATGAGCCGGCCGGCCGTCCGGCGCGAAGTGCTCGATCCAATTGTGTCCGGGCGCCAGAGTGATGGGCGCGACGAAGACGAGCTTGGCATCCTCCGCCATCGCGGCGGAAGCCAGGAGCGACAGCACGGCCGCCATTCTATGGGCGCCGGGCAACATCCTATTTCTTCCCCGCCATCATCTTGTCGCGCGCGGCCTTGAACTCGCTGTCCGCCTTCCAGCCGGGCCACGCGTCGTCGTTCGCCAGCGTGTCGCCGACCTTGTACAGCACCTCGACGTCGTCGCGCGGCCCGCGCAGATCCCAATCCGCGCGCCATTCGTCCGTGGGCTGATGGTAGCGGTTGGTGCGGTAGTCGTCACGCAGCGCCTGCCCCGCGGCCTTGCCGCCCTCGACCAGGTCGGTGCCGCCGCCCGGGCTGATCGCGGGAATGCCGAAGCGCGCCAAGCTGAAATGGTCGGAGCGGAAGAAGGCGCCTTTCTCGGGCTCGGGATCGGGCGAAATCGTGCGGTTCTGCGTCTTCAAAGCGTCGGCGAGATAGTCCTCGAGATCCGACTGGCCGTTGCCGGGCAGCGCCATGTCGTAGGCCGGACCCTTCGGACCGTCGGCATCGGTGTTGAGAACGCCGACGATTTTGTTACGCGGCCATAAAGGATGCTCGGCGAAATACTCCGAGCCGAGCAGCCCCTGCTCCTCCATCGTCCAGAACAGGAAGGCGACCGAGCGCTGCGGCCGCTTCTCGCTCGCGAACTTCTCGGCGAGCTCGAGCACCATCGAGGTGCCCATGCCGTTGTCGACCGCGCCGTTGAAGATCTTGTCGTCGCCCGGCACGTCGTCCTTGCGGCCGAAGTGATCCCAATGCGCCGAATAGGCGAAGACCTGGTCGGGGTGCTTGGTGCCCTTGATGATGCCGGCGACGTTGCGCGTCTTGAGGTGATCGATCGAGGAATGCCCCTCGACGCTCAGCGTCTCGCCGGACATCGCGATGGCGTGGAAGCCCTTTTTGTTCGCGGCGGCTTTTTGCTCGGCATAGTCGAGGCCGGCGCGCTTGAAGAGGTCCTGCGCCGTCTCGAGCGTCATCCAGCCCTCGATCGCGACGCGGTTCATGTTCTGATTCTTGGCGTCGAGCCAGAACTTCTTGCCCGAGTTCGAGTTGCGCACGACCTGATAGCCGTAGGCCGCCGGGATCGTCTCGTGCACGATGATCGCCGCCGCCGCTCCCTGGCGCGCCGCCTCTTCGTACTTGTAGGTCCAGCGGCCGTAATACGTCATCGCCTTGCCCTTGAACATCGCGGGATCGGGATTGGCGTCCTCATTGCCCGGATCGTTGATCAGGATGACGACGGTCTTCCCCTTCACGTCCATGCCGGCATAGTCGTTCCAGCCGTATTCCGGCGCCACGACGCCGTAACCGACGAAGACGAGCGGCGCGTGGTCGACCTTCACCGTGGTGCTCTTGAACCGCGGCGTCCAATAGGTGACCTGGTCGGGGAAGCTCGGCGTCATCGCGCCCTTGGTGGTGTCGAACTGGAAGTGCGACGCCGCGCCGTCGAGCTTGATCGCGACTGCCGGCACGTCCTGGAAATAGCTGCCGTGGTTGGCCGGCTTCACGCCCACGCGCTTGAGCTCGTCGGCGATCCACTGCGCCGCCGCCTCGCCGGTGACAGTACCTGGACCGCGGCCCTCGAAAGCGTCGTCGGAAACGGCCTTGTCGCGCGCCGAAATGTCGGCGCTCGCGATGTCGGGATTGGTCGGCGGATGGCCGGGATAGGCGGCGAACGCGGCGGTGGCGGCGAGCGAGAACGTCACGGCACAAACGGGGACTAGGCGCATCAGCTATGCTTCCATTCTGGTTGAGGTGGGGCGCATCCTATGCGATGAGCGGCGAGGCGCAACCCGGAGAGTGGCCATACTCGAATTCATCAATTCCCCCGAAGCCAAGGCGTTCGGCCTGCCCTTCAGCCAGGCGGTGCGCGTCGGCGACGTCCTCTATCTCTCGGGCTGCCTGGGCAACGTTCCCGGCAAGATGGAGCTGGTGAAGGGCGGCATCGAGGCCGAGACGCGCCAGACGATGCGGAACATCGAGGCCGTGCTGAAGGCGAACGGCTTGGGCTTCGGCGACGTCTTCAAATGCACCGTGATGCTCGCCGACATCAAGCAGTGGGGCGATTTCAACAAGGTCTATCTCGAATACTTCAAGGGCCCGAACCTGCCGACGCGCTCGGCCTATGGCTGCAACGGGCTGGCGCTCGGCGCCGCGGTGGAGGTCGAAGCGTGGGCTTTTGCCGGCAAACGGATATAATCCCACAACTTGCTGGCGGACGGGGGAACAGCCATGAACATTGTCGCGCGCGTCGGCATATTTGCATCGTCCGCAATCCTGTGCGCCTCGTGCATGAGCATCGGACGCGTCGGTGAGGACGCACAGCCGCCGAAATCCGACCAGGCCTATTTCATCTTGGGCGTGGCGCCGGCGAACATGGACGTCACGATATTCCGCGGCGACATCAGCGACGGTGTGTTCCAGCAGAACGTGATCGCCGCCGCGACGTTCTCCGGAACGCCGGAGGATGGATTCGTGCTCGGCGAAACCCATGCCGGCAACACGCTGGCGATCACGTTCGTCATTCCCCATGGCGAGCCTAATCTGCCGGCCAGCCCCATGATCCCCTGCGGCAACGCCAAGACGCTGTCGTTCGACGCGCCGGGCGGCAAGGTCATCTATGTCGGGAGCGTCTACTACCGGGCCGTGGGCGACGGTCTGGTGCCGTCCTATCGCGACGATCTCGAAGGCGCACGGAACTACCTGGCCAAACACCATCCTGCCCTCGCAGGACTGGTCGAAGAAGGCCGCCACCAGATGATCGTTTCCGGCGGCACCGCCGGCACGGGCACCTGCCCGTAGTACCCCAGTCCGCGAAGCTTTGCGCATCGCCGAGCGCAAGGGCTGGATTTGTGGCCTAATCTTCTCAATGCCCGTCGGACGACCAATGCGGCGGATCCGACAACAGCTTGAGCACGCCGAACGTCTCGCCCACCCTTATCAGCCCGTTCGCGACCTCGTTCGGATCGAAGGCGACGGCGTGCTGGTTGCCGCCGAAGTCGGTGAAGGTCTTGGTGCCGCTCCACACGACCGTCATGTCGACGGCGCGCTTGCGCGTGTGATTGCTGTGCAGCGCCGCCGGGAACGCGATGTCGTAGCCGTCGACCATCGCCGCCGCCGCCTTGCGCGCCGCGACCGTGTCGCCGCCATGCGTCCAGTCGATGTCGACGCCCGGCATCGCCAGCGCCTGGTCCGGCGGTATCTGGACGTGGATGTGGGTGTCCTTGTCGGTGTAGCCCGCGATCTTGCAGGCCCAATGCATCAGATAGGCGCGCTCGGGCGGGCGATAGGTCGCGCTGACCGTGACCGTCGCGCCGGCGCGCTCCAGGGCCGAGATGAAGGCTTTGACGCGATCGCCGAAGGGCGGCACCAGATCGTCCAGCGACGTGCTGGTCGGAAAGCGCGCGCACCACTGCGCGCCGGACGGCTCGGACATGATCTCCCCCTCGATGCAAGGTCCGAGTCGAATGCTAGAGCGCAATCGGGCGAAAGCGAAGGCATCGCCCGGAAAATTGCGCGCCAATCAAGGACCTAAAGCGAAATCGCGATTCGAAGAAAAGCGATTTGGCTTTAGCGCAAACCGGGCGCGCTCACGAGAAGGTGTCGTGCTCGGCGTCGTAGCGCTCGGCATTGCGGCGTGCGTAGCGCGCATACCAGGCCATGTAGCCAAGGCCGACAACCATCGGCGCGAACAGCGCGAACCGCTCGTATCCGGTGCCGTCGAGAAGATAGCCGGCGACGACCAACACGACGAAGCTCAACCCCACCAGCGCTATGATCGACCAGATGTAGAAGCCCAACGTGCGGCCCTCGCGGCGCCGGGCTTCGCGCCGCAGCGGACGCGTCTCAGGCCTGTAAAGCAGCGCGAAAAGCACAAGTACGCAGGCCAGCGCCACGAAGTCGGCCCCGATCATGGCGGAGGTCAGCCACGCCGGCGCCGCGATGCCGAACGTCGAAAGCACGTTATCCGAAAACACCACCGCAATCGCCACGACGAACACAATGCCGACGGCGAGACGGATTTTCGCAACGGTAGTCACAGCGGAATATTGTCGTGCTTCTTCCAGATCTCGGTGACCTTCTTGTTGCGCAGCATGCGTAGCGCGCGCGCGATGCGCCAGCGCGTCGAATGCGGACGGATGACGTCGTCGATATAGCCGCGGCTGGCGGCGATGAACGGGTTCAGGAACCGGTCCTCGTATTCCTTGGTGCGCTCGGCGATCGCCTGCGGATTGCCGCGCTCGCCGCGGAAGATGATCTCGACCGCTTTCCAGCACAGTGGGATCCGAAGCTTGGAATTCACGTGACTTGAAGTCGCGGCC
>JADMIO011460628.1_pt1 | contig 48284 bp, 41 predicted proteins | sample 8958161 | NCBI WGS metagenome assembly JADMIO01 (sample SAMN16585339, study PRJNA669376) | soil metagenome | isolation source: Crop rotation soil | place: USA: Cullars Rotation, Alabama | collected 2011
CGCGACAACTTGTCCACGTGGAATTCTAAGCTTAGGATCCCAATGTGCTGGAAAGATAATGTTCCTTTCAAATCTAATTATGTAACGATTGGTAAATATATACTGCTTGACGAAAGGTGTCAAGGGGTTCAATACTAAAAGGTATGAAAATAAAAAAATCGGAGGCGACAAAGGAAGAATGTACGGCGAAGGCGGCACAATCGCCGGGGCGTCCGCGCGCATTTGATGTCGATGAAGCACTGGAAAAAGCCCTGGAGGTGTTTCGTCGTCAGGGCTATGAAGGCACATCCATTTCCGATTTGACCGAAGCCATCGGTGTTAATCGCCCCAGCCTGTACGCTGCTTTTGGAAACAAGGAAGCCTTGTTTCACAAAGCGCTCGACCGCTATGCTGAAGGCTCCAGCGCATTCATCAATGAGGCTCTCAGCCAACCCACCTCGCGTGCCGTGGCGGAGCATTTCCTGATGGGAGCGGTTGGTGTCCTCAATAGCGACTGTCCGCGAGGCTGCCTGCTCGTCAAAGGTGCGCTGGCCTGTAGCGATGACTCATCCGCCATCCAGGAAGAATTGACGCGTCGCCGCGCCCAGGGTGAAGCGACCTTGAAAAAGCGTTTTGACAAGGCCAAAAAAGCGGGCGACCTGCCGCCCAACGCCAACAGCGCCGATCTCGCCCGCTACATCACGACCGTCTTACACGGATTATCAGTGCAGGCCATCGGTGGTGCTACTGCCAAAGAACTGAAAAACGTAGTCGCTCTGGCCCTGAAAGCCTGGCCTTCTCCTTAGAAATCCCATCGCTGAGTGGCGTTACTCGCCCGGCGGGAGCTTCTCGAATTTCGGCAAGTCGGAGTTCATGTCGTCCCACGGCTGCGCATGCGAAGTAAAAAAGTGCATCTCTGGCGCAAATTCGCTGGGATCATCCAGGCTCGCCACGTGAATCCCGATTACTTCGGGAACGGGATGGGCGATGAGCGGCGAACCGCAATCGCCACAAAACGCCCGTTTCATGCGGCCATCCTCGTCGCTGAGCACCGAGTAACGAGGTGTTCCCTGCACGAGCTTGAATGCTTCGACAGGTACTATCAATGCAGAGACAAACGGCCCGCCCGTAGTGCGCTGGCAATTGCGGCAATGGCAGTAAAACATCTGCGTGGGCTGCCCTGTGCATTCATAGCGAATCGCACCGCAGGCGCATCCGCCGGAAAAGGGAACTTTCATACTTCGATTATAGCAAGCCCTAAATCTTCTTTCGATTGTTTTGCCGGGATGAGGCTGCATCAAAGAAAGTTTAAAAAACAGTGTTTAGAACTTTTGTTCGCGGGGTATAATAACGATGCAACCTTACAGATAAACCATAAGGCAGTCGAAAAATGCTATTAGAACGATTGAAGATCAGTCAGCCTACAACGCGCTACGCACAATTGGCGCAGCAGTTTGGCGCGCAAATTCGCAGCGGCGAATTGAAGCCGGGCGACCGCCTTCCTTCGTTTCCTGAACTCAAAGCTAAATTGAAGATCAGCCAGCATACTTGGGAGCACGCCTGCCGGTTACTGGAACTTGAAGGGCTGGTGCGGCGCGAGCCGGGACGGGGCGTGTTCGTGGAAGCGCCTCGCGTCAAAACCAAAACGGGTTTCGTGGGTTATTTCGATCTTTGCCGAAACTTGACCAATCATTCCCCTTATTTTCGACAGATCCAGGACGGTATCCGCCGCGGCGCCCAGGAATCCGGAAAAAACATTATCATCATTGATTCTGCCCAAACGTTTTCACGGTGGGACGATCTGGAAGGATTGCTGCTTTGTCCCATCGGTGAGTCGAGCGTTGAATTATTGCCGGTAGATCTGCCGGTCGATTTGCCTGTAGTCAATCTTCTCTACAATAACCATATCTATCCCAGCGTGCGCGCCGCCGACGAGGCCGGGGTGGAAGCCCTCATAGATCATCTTTGGAATCTGGGGCACCGCCGCATCGCCCATATGTCGCGCGGCACCGATTCCCTGCTCCAACTGCGCCACCAGGCCTATCGTGAGGCTTTGTTGCAGAGAGGAGCTGAACCTCTGGCCGAATGGACCTTCTCAGACCCCGAACCAGGCTGTGCTTATTCTCGCTATGGATATGAAATGATGTCCGAGTGGCTTGAGAAAGGCTGGAGTGAAACTGGGTGTACTGCCATCCTGGCGCAGAACGATCTTATGGCTTTGGGGGTTATCAAAGCACTTCGCGAACAGTCCATCCTGGTCCCGGAAGAAATCAGCGTCGTGGGTTTCGATGGTGTTGAATACATCGCTCCGGATGGCTTCAATGAAAACTATGCCGCGGCCAACCAGCTCACCACTGTCAAAGTGCCCCTGTTCGAAATCGGTTACGCCGGGATGAAAGTTGTGCTGGGAGAATACGAGCAAATGCCGGTACCTCCCATGCCTCTCCAATTTCCCGTCAAGCTTATTGTCGGCGAAAGTTCGGCTTTCTGTGTGGCCAACAGCGAAGCGCCTGAGCCCGTGGGCCACTGTCGGTAACTTGCCTGAAAGGAGTCATCACTATGTTACATCGCACTGTGTCAAATCGTACTTTCGGCGTACAGCGCCCATCCGTCAAAGCTTTTACCCTCATTGAGCTGCTAGTCGTCATAGCTATAATAGCAATACTCGCAGCCATCCTCTTCCCGGCATTTGCCCGCGCCCGTGAGAATGCGCGGCGCACCAGTTGCTTAAGCAATATGAAGCAATTGGGATTGGGAATCATGCAGTACACCCAGGATAACGATGAGCGCTATCCTCCGGCCTGGCATGGGGAGGGTGCAGCCAATATCGATAACGATCCGAACAAACCAAGTGGATTCTTTACTTTGTACGGCGGCCACGTTCGCACCTGGATGGATTTTATCCACCCCTATACTAAAAGCATTCAGATTTTTGTCTGCCCTTCCACAACCTCTCCGCAATCGCCCAACTACAGTTACTCGGTGGCTCTGAGCGGCCTCGATAGTTATCTCTCTGCTTTTGGTCAGCCAAGCCCGCCAAGCGTTCCACTTTCAATGGCCGCCGTCACCCGGCCGTCCGAAATACTTTGTCTCATCGAATATACCAGTGCCTATGCCTACGCGGTGACTCCGTCCAATATTGTCAACTACATTAACGACCCGGCTTATCCCACCATCCTTACGCCGCATCTGGAAGGAGGTATCGCGGTCTATGCCGATGGGCACGCCAAATGGCGCTCAAAGGCTAAAATTATGGTTGAAGTCTCTCCCACTGCAACGGCCGATGGCTGCAATCTGGCTGCCCCCGCTGCTAACGAGCGTTATTGCAGCCGCGCTTGGAATCCTTTCCTGAATTAAAGCCGGTATTGCTAACCTTCGTTATCTGACTTCTTAAACTATTATGCTACGCGTATTATTGATAGCTATCGCTGCACTATGTAGTGGGAGCACCGCAAGGGCTATGATTATTGTCGAGGATCATCAACCGCAAGCCTCCATTGTAGTCGCCGCAGGTGCCTCCGAACAGGTCAAGGCTGCTGCTAAGACGCTGCAGACTTATCTTCAAAAAAGCACGGGGGCGACATTGCCATTGGGCAACGTCGCTCAGGGGCAGGTAGCTATCCATGTTGGACTGACAGCATATGCAAAAACGCTGGCGCTTCCTCTCGGCAAGCTCGACAAGGAAGGATTTATCCTCCAGGGCGGTGATGCCAGGAACTTCATCATTGCCGGTGGTAGTGATTTGGGCACCGAGTACGCCGTATACGACTTTCTGGAAAGATACGTCGGCATACGATGGCTGCTACCGGGCGAAATCGGCGAGGATATCCCTCAACGCGCAGACCTGAATATTCCGGTGGCACGTGTCCTTGAAAACCCGGCCTACCTGCTGCGCTACTTCTGGACTCTTGAACCAAGCGGCCAAAGCGCTGACGACCCCTATCCGCGCTACCCGTCCTGGGCTCGTCAGAACCGCATCAACAACTTTAGCCGCATCAGTTTTCATCACAATCTGCTCCATCTTTTCCCTCCCAGCGTGTTTGCTAAAAGCAATCCCGAGTTCTATCCGCTGCTCGATGGAAAAAGGTATATCCCTCAGAACGATGCTGAAGAACAATGGCAGCCTAATTTCTCGGCTCCCGGCATCGTAGATGCCGCCGTAGCTCAGATCGATAAGTATTTCCAGGAGCATCCCGATGCGGGCAGCTACTCTCTGGGCATGAACGATTCACCGAAATTCGATGAATCCCCCGCTTCTAAAACACGCCGCAATGGCAAAAGAAACTCGCTCGGAAAAGAAGACGTGTCCGACGATTACTTCCGTTGGGCCAACGAAGTCGTGGAGAAAGTACTTGTTAAATACCCTGACAAATGGTTCGGTACTTTAGCCTACGATGAAATTGCCGATCCTCCGACCACGGTGAAAGTGCACCCGCGCATCGTGCCCTTCCTGACCTATGAGCGCCTTTTCTGGCTCGATCCCGCACTGAAAGCGCATAATCAAAAGCTTCAGGCGAGGTGGGAGCAAGCCTCTGCGATTCTGGGTTGGTACGATTATCATTACGGCATGATGTACATGGCTCCGAGAGTGCACCTGCACCAGACGCAGGCGGTCTTACAATATGGAACCAAACACAAGGTGCGTTTTCATACAGCGGAGCTATTCGCCAACTGGGGCGAAGGGCCTAAACCGTGGGTTCTATCCAAGCTACTCTGGAATCCAAATGCCAATCTCGAAACTTTGATGGATGATTGGTGCAACCGCGCCGTGGGGGCCGAGGCCACTCCGAAATTGAAAACGTATTATGCGAACTGGGAACGCTTCTGGACGAAAGACATCGTCGGTACCGCTTTTTGGAACAAATCTTTTGGCGTCGATAAATTCCAGCGCCAGTACCTTTCCTATAACGATCTCAGCTACCTCAACGAAATTCCGGAAAGCATCATCGTAGATAGCGACCGCCTGATGAACGAAGTGGTGCAACTGGCTAAAACTCCCCTGCAAAAACAACGCGCACAAAAGCTGGCTTTGATGTGGGAATTTTATAAAACGTCCTACTATGCTTACCAGGGAGAAATGATTGCCGCCCAAACCGACTCAACGAATCCACAAAGCGTGTTGGATGGTCTGGAAAAGGCTGATGTCCATCTGGCGGCTCTCGCGCGACGGAGGGAGATCATGGAATCCTTCAAAGATGACCCCCTCTTTCACGACGTATACCTTCGTGTTAACCCTGATGGCAATCGCGGTAGCGATGTGAAGTGGGGTCATGACCTCGTCTTGAAAGCCGGGCCACTCGCCAGGGCAAATGATGCAGTCCTCAACAAGTTGGAAGCATTAGCTCACAGTCAGAACACGCTGGTACAAAAACTTTCTTCCGAAGTCGTCCTCAACGCGCGCCGTTAAGGTGTAAAAGCCGCCTCCACTCATGGAACTTATTTTCGAATCACGCAGTAACCTGTCCGAATTTCGGGGCACCCTCCACTTCGTTCAGTGGAAACCTCATATTCACCCAGAGCCCGTGCTCAGTCCCGATACCTTCGTCGATGGCGGGGGCATATCGTCCTACGGTACCGTTCTAAAAGACGAAGGAAAGCTGAAGCTATGGTACCAATGTTATCCCGAAGACTACCCCGGCAGTGGCGACATAGCCGCTGTGGCCTATGCCGAGTCTTCTGATGGCTACCACTGGGAAAAGCGGCCTCTCGGCATTGTGCCGCATGGTCCCAATGATAATCACCTCTGCGATCTGGGACTGCATTCACCCAGTGTTTTCATCGACCCCGAGGCTCCGCCGTCGCATCGCTACCGTGCTACCGGTTGCGGGCGGCCCGGCTTTCTGGCCCGTCCGGGTTTGCGCTATGGCTACTATGCCGCGCATTCCGCCGATGGCCTCCGCTGGGAACTCGACTCACCTTCGCCCCAATGGGAGGGAGGCGATGTCATCAACAGCATCTATCATCCCGGCCGCAGGTCGGGCATCGTGGCGTTGAAAAAAGAGCCCTGGGTCAATCGCCTACTGCGCCGCTGCATCCATACCGCGACTTATCGCGATGGCGAATACAGCGACCATGTCAGCGCGATCTACCCGGATGAGTTCGATGACGTCGCAGCGGTGCAACGCGGGCATTTCAGCAAAGACTACAATCATATGGCCATGTTGCCGGCCGGTAAAAGCGGTGTCGTCGGCTTTATCTGCAACCTTTGCCACGACCTGCCTTATACCCCGGATATTCCCCTGGGCAATCGTGGCAATTCCAACATTACCCTCGCCTATCAGGAGCGGGAAGGCGACCGTTGGCTGCATGTGCCGGGCCGCCCCACATTCATCGATCACCGCGACCTTTCCTGGTCGACGGAAGGTTGGTTCGATACCACCTCAACCCCGGTCGAAGTTGGCGATGAGCACCGCCTGTACTTCGTGGCGCGCAATCACGAGCATTTCCAGTTCTTGTCGTTGGAAAACGAAACCGTAGGCCAGCCCCAACCCTACTGGTCGGATTGGCTTAAGCGCAACATAGTGAGCGGTATGACCTTCGCCAGTTGGCCCAAATTCCGGTTGTTCGGTTTCGAAGCTCCCTTTGGTGCGACCTTCGATATCGATCTTGGACCGATAACCCGCCCCTATGAGGTGCGTCTCAACTATAGAGCCCGCCAGGGTGGGCGGGTCTACGCCTCCATCTCCGGCCAAAGAAAGCCCTGCCGGGACCTGATTGGTGATGAGATAGCCGCGAAGCTGGTCTGGGAAAACGGCAGCACCGTGCTTGAACCTTGCGGATGCCCACAACGCTTAACCATCAATCTGGAAATGGCAGCCGTTTATGCCTATGAAGTTGTGCCGGTCCGTTAGTAGTGAACTATGAATGAGATTTCCACTGTTTTGATGCAGGACCATTTGTTGGAATGCGATATATTAGTGGCCGGTGGCGGTCCGGCCGGAGTACCGTGCGCCCTGGCCGCAGCGCGAAATGGCGCGAAAGTTATTCTGGTACAAGACCGCTCAGTGCTGGGTGGAAATGCTTCCAGCGAAGTGCGCATGCATATCGTTGGCGCCGATTGCAGTGGCGGGCGTGGCATCGAGCTCGAAACGGAAGCACGCGAAGGCGGCATCATCGAGGAAATCAGGCTGGAGTTGGGCATGCACAATCCGCAACGTAGCGCTTCCATGCTCGACTTGATTCTCTATGACAAATGCCGAGCCGAGCCCAACCTCACGCTACTTCTCGATACCACGGTTATTGCGGTCAAAGTCGAAGAAGATAGAATCCAATATTGCCTGGCTGAACGCCAATCGACGCAGGACAGATTCCAAATCAAAGCCAGAATATTCGTGGACTGCACCGGAGACGGGCGTCTGGGCAGCGAAGCCGCCGCGCCTTTCCGCCATGGCCGGGAAGCCAGGGAGGAATTTGGCGAAAGCTATGGTCATGTCGAAGCCGATAGCAAAACCCTTGGCTCCACCCTCCTATTCACCGCCAGTAAATACGATCGGCCTATGCCCTTCGTCGCCCCGGCCTGGGTTCGACACTTCACCGAAGACGACCTCAAATTGCGCGAACACGCCAGCCCTGGCGTCGATAGCGGTTTGGAATACGGATACTGGTGGGTCGAGTGGGGCGGGCAGATCGATACCATCAAAGACAATGCCCTCATCCGCGATGAATTGCTGGCCATCATGCTCGGCGTCTGGAACCACATTAAAAACGACGGCGATCATGGAGCCGAGAACTGGGCCTTGAACTGGTTCGGCTTTCTCCCCGGAAAACGCGAGAGCCGCCGTTTCATCGGCCGGCATATCCTGACCGAGTCTGACATCCTTGAATCGCGCCCCTTTACCTCCGCCATCGCCTACGGAGGCTGGCCGCTGGACCTGCACCCCGTGCATGGCGTCGATGCCATCGACGAACCCCCGGCTCAAGCCGGCCACGCCCCGTATCTCTACGATATTCCCCTCGATTGTTGCATATCCAAAACCGTTTCCAACCTGATGTTTGCCGGACGCAACCTTTCGGCCACTCACGTCGCCTTTGGCTCGACCCGCGTCATGGCAACATGCGCCGTAGTCGGGCAGGGCGTAGGCACCGCTGCCGCTTTCGCGGTAGAAAAGGAAATGGATATCTCTCAGCTTGCTTCCAATGAGGTAGCGATAAATGACATCCAACAACAGCTACTGCAAGACGACTGCTACCTGATCGGCGTGCCCAACCGTGATGAAAACGACCTGGCACGTCACGCGCAAATCTCCGCCTCCAGCGAACAAGAGGCCGGTCCTGCGAAGAACATCATTTCGGGCCAGACCCGGGCCGTTCATGGGCCTCGCGGCGTCGCCTCCGACCGCACCGAGATAAGTACCCACCGTTGGATGAGCGACCCGCACGCACAATTGCCGCAATGGTTGGAGCTGCGTTGGGAAACCCCGCAAACGATCTCCGAAATCCAGCTCATCTTCGATACCGGTCAACATCGCGTCTTGACACTCAGCCACGACAATACTTTTACCTCGCGCATGCAGTGGGGCTGCGCCCAACCTGAAACAGTCCGTGACTACCGTTTATTGGCACAGGTAGAAAATAATTGGATCGAGTTACTCAGCGTAACGGGTAACTATCAGCGCCGTGCCGCTCACTGCATTCCGCCATCAGCAGCAACAGCTTTAAGAATCGAAGTCCTGGCCACCAATGGAATCGACCATGCCCGCATCATGGAAGTGCGCGTGTACTAAGCCGCTATCTTCAATGCTATTTAATACGAGCCCTTGACATGCAACCAAATGGTTGCCTATAATATTCCTCAATGGATGAGGTCTTCAAAGCACTTTCGGACGCGAACCGGCGTCAATTGCTCGATGAGTTGTTTGTGAGCAACGGCCAGACCCTGACTGAATTGTGCGGCCATTTGGACGTGACACGGCAGGGCGTGGCCAAGCACCTGGCTATTCTGGAAGAAGCCAACCTGGTCGTCACGGTATGGCGAGGGCGAGAAAAACTCCATTACCTCAATCCTATTCCCATCAGCGAAATCTATGAACGCTGGATCGGCAAATTCGAGCGACAGCGACTGCAGGCGCTAGGCGACTTGAAAAAGAAACTGGAAAGCAATCAAAACCAGCAACAAGGAGAATCAAATGAATAAGCCACAGTTTGTCTACACCATCTACATCGCGACTACGCCGGAGAAGTTGTGGGAGGCGTTAACCGGCCCGGATTTTACCGAGCAATATTGGGCTGGGAGACGCATCCATTCCGATTGGAAAGTCGGCTCGCCTATTCAACTTTTGGAGGCGGATGGCAGCCACGACTGGCACGGGGAAGTGCTGCAAAGCGATCCACCGAAGCTGCTCTCGTATACCTTCGACATAACACCACCGGGGGAAAGCGGCGACGAGCCCCCTTCGCGTGTAACGATGGAGTTAAAACCGGTCGGCGGCATGGTGCGGCTCACGACGACCCACGACCAATTCGAGGAAGGTAGCAAGGTTCTTCAAGGTATCAGCAACGGCTGGCCGGGAATCCTCAGCAGCCTGAAGACTTTGCTGGAAACCGGCAAGGCTGTCGATGTGCTAGGTTGCAAGCATTAGTTGCAAAGCAACTCAGACCTGCAACCGGAACAAGGAGAATCCAAGCCATGAATAAGCCACAGTGTGTTTACGTAACCTACATCGCCTCCACACCGGAGAAGGTATGGGAAGGACTGACCAGTCCGGAGTTTACCAAGGAATATTGGGGTTCCAGAAGCATTTTATCGGACTGGAAAGTCGGCTCACCCGTCAAACTTGTAGAAGAGGGCGGCGGCCTCGATTGGCACGGCGAAGTGCTGCAATACGATCCGCCCAAGCTACTTTCTTACACCTTTAGCTTTACGCCGCCCGGTGAAAGCGGCGAGCCCCCGTCGCGGGTGGTTCACGTATTAGAAGTCGTCGGTGGTGTGGTGCGCCTGACGACGACTCATGACAACCTTGAGCCTGAAGGCAAGACGATTCGCGGCATCAGCCAGGGCTGGCCCAAAGTTCTCAGCAGCCTGAAGACTCTGCTGGAAACGGGAAAGGGCATCGACCTCAATCTCATGGATTAGTTGATATACCTGAGCGGCGTTCCAAGCCTATGGAACGCCGCTCCGGCATGTCTGAATTGAAGTTATTGATCCAGTTCGCTGGAATCGTTTAAGCCAGCACTCGATGCGCTGGTGGGCAAGTCCTATGCGTTACTGCTTTCGATAAGCGGCAGGACTGACGTTGAAGACGCGAGTAAAAGCGTGAGTAAACGCCTGGGTATTGGCGTAGCCGGCGCGCGCCGCGACCTCTTTAATGGGTATTTCGGGGGCTTTTACCAGGTTGGCCGCCGCTGCGCGCATTACGGTTTCCAAAATGTATTGCTGGGGCGATTGATGCACGACTTGGCGAAAACAGCGCGTGAAGTAGTCTGGTGAGAGACCCATTTCTCCGGCCATGCGTCTCACATTCCACTGTATGCTAGGGTTGTTTTGAACTTTTTCTAATAAAGGCCACAAGGCATGGCGAAATTCACCGACCGGGTTGGTGACGCTCAATTGCGGATGCTGGTCGATGAGTTCGACCAGGCAAAGCGACATCGCGGCGGTGATATGTTCGCTGGCCAACGGTTTAATAGTAAGGTTCCGCTCGATCATAACTTCGATGCACTGGCGCAGGTGATTCGGCACGGTAAATCTTTGAAACTGAGTGCCCAGCATGGGCCAGAGGTGCGAAGTGAGGTGGAACTTGAACGAACACCAACGAAACGGATTGGCGCAATTCACGCCGTGCCAAACCAGCGGTGGAATTAACCAGGCATCGCCGGGCCGTCCGGTTTGGTCCAGCCCTTCACGTAAAGTGAGAGTAAATTCACCATCCAGGATGACGTCCAATTGATGATAATGGTGAAGGTGAAGCCGATTCTGATGGCCGTCGGGAATGCCGGAGTAGTCGTACCAGATGCTATCGGTGATGACCGGTTTAACCTGATCCGGTTCCACCCTGTAAGCGTCATCGTACGGAGTGATCGGTGTAATATTCATAAAAAAGCGGATTCAGGCAATGTTTGGCCGGACAAAATCACAGTATAGGCCGTTTAGAACGCCGGTGAAACGGGTACATCATAGGCACTGAAATAATTTGCATAGTGAAAATCTGAATTATGATAACCAATCCCTCTTCCATGAAAGTCAGGCAGGGTTTTACTTTAATTGAGCTGCTTGTCGTTATCGCTATAATAGCAATACTGGCGGCTATTCTGTTTCCCGCATTTGCACGGGCCAGGGAAAACGCACGGCGCGCCAGTTGCCAGAGCAATCTCAAGCAGATGAGTTTGGGAATCATGCAATACACTCAGGACTACGATGAGCGTTTTCCGACATCCTACGATCTCGCCTCGTTTACCGTTTCTCCGCCGACGTACGTAGCAGTGCAGGACAGTAATATATCCATGCCCAGCAGGAACTACTACATGGCGGAAAATCCCGAGGTGAATGGCAACAATCGCACCTGGATGGATTTGATTTTTCCGTACGTAAAGAATCTGCAAATTTTCCGTTGTCCATCGGTGAGCTACGATATAATCGGTGCCGCCAATAGAAAAGCCCACTATGGTTACTCCGTCGCATTGAGCGGGCACGTAGAATACGGAGTCACGTACGGGCGCGGAGCCAATACATCGGTTTCTATGGCTGGAATCCAAACGCCAACCAAACTGTTGATGTTTGCGGATTTTCAATCTTCGCGGGTGCTCTACAATACATTCTTTCTCCCTCAGCTCAATGATCCCGCCAGCAAGATCGCCACACCACACTTCGACGGCAGTAACGTGGCCTTCGCCGATGGCCACGTCAAGTGGTACACGCGCAGCACTTTGCGCTCGCAGGCTGCTTCAGCGGTTTCGGAATTCTGGGATCCACGCCTTTAGTCCTTGCTTTTTCTCACCATACTTATCAGACACGGGAAATGTGCTGGGTAGATGCCTCATACGATTTCCATTCCTAACGGCTGATGTGGCCCGTCCACAATGAAAATACACCATGAAACTTTCTTCCACCGTTCTTTTCCTGCTCTGCTTTTTCATGTCATTCTTCAACGCTAATGCCTCGCCATTACAACCGTTGGGGACTCCCGTAAAAATCTCAGAGAATCGAGGTGTCATGGCGGTTGCAATTGAGGGGCAGCCTTATGTGGTCGCTTTTGCCGCTGATCGTTATCGAGGCGGCATACGAAGTTCGTTATTACTGATCAACCCTAAAAACGGTCAGGCCGATCAGTATTGGTTTCCATCCGCAGAAACCTACAACGGCGATATTTTCCACATGTTGCGCGCCGATAACGGCTGCATCTACACCACAATCGGCCATGTTTTTGTGGAATTTAACCTCCAACAGCGCATATGGAGTTTCCAGGCTCCTATCGACGGCCTGGCGATGTCGTTCGTACAAGCGCCGTCAGGGAAGGTGTACTTCGGCACTTACCCCGACAGTAGCTTATGGGAGTTCGACCCGGCGTCACGCCAACTCCGTAAAATTGGCCGGCTGGATCCGGTCGAGCAGTATCCCCTCAGACTTGCTGCGGACAAAACAGACTGGATTTACGCCGGAATTGGTACGGCGCGCAACAATCTCGTTGCCATGAATATCCGCACCGGCGAGCGTAGGCAACTGATCGACGAAAACACCCGTAAAATCGGCACCGGGGTGGTTTATCCCGGAGGGGATGGCCAGGTCTACGCGCGTGCCTATGCATCCCAGGACAGTCCCTTCTTTTTACTAAAAGAAGGGCAGGCCATCGCCACCGATCCCGCCGGAATCCAGTTTGCTTCTCGCAACAACATTCACTTCCAGCATGCCCTGGACAACTTCCCCGGCGGCGAACAGATAAAGAGTTGCTCTTTGCCTGACAAAACACTGGAGTGGGCCGACAAAGACGGTCACCTCCACACGGTTAAGTTCGATTACATCACCAGCGGGGCCGCCATCAGTTCATTAATCGTCGGTAACGATGGCAATATCTATGGCTCAACCAATCATCCCATGCACTTCTGGAAATACGATCCGGTTGCCGGTGCGTTCACCGATTACACCGGTATTCCTGAAGTGGATGGCGGCAATTTTCCCAATCTGGTGGCGTGGAAAAATGAAATCATCGGCCCAACCTACTCGTCTAATAGCACCCTCTACCGCTTCGATCCTCGAGAAGCCTGGACAAAAGGCATAGGGGCCAACGCCAATCCCCGGCCACTGGGCCAGAACCCCATCATCGCCAGGCCACGCGTGGCCCATTTGCTTCGTGACGGCCACACCGTCGTCTTGGCTGGTTATCCCGGTTACGGATACACCGGCGGCGGCATGGTGTTTTACGACCTGAACACGGACAGCGCCAAAATGCTTGATGCCGGTGCCCTGTTACCGGGCCATAGTACAGTTGCGCTTCGCCAGTTGCCGAGCGGCCTTCTCGTTGGTGGCACCAGCACCGAAGCACCCGGTGGCGGGCAGCGCACCGCAGAGACTTCGTTGATTTTTCATATGGACCCGGCCACGCAGAAAATCCTCGGTCAAACAGACATCGGCGCCGATGTCTTCGGACTGGAATTACTGCTCGATGGCAATGTCGCAGGCATTACACGCGACTCCCAACTTTTTGTGTACAATCCCCAAACACAGGAAGTTCTGAGCCGAACCGATGTCACCCGCCAGGGCAATGTCATCAACGCCGGGCAAGCGCTCATCCGCGATGAAAAAGGACGCGTTTACCTAACGCTATCGCAAAGCATTTCACAGGTATTGCCAAATGGATCAATCCGGGAACTCGTTCGCCTCCCTGAAAACGCCACCTCCGGCATCGCCATCCAAAATGGCAACCTCTACTACGCCACCGGTGCCCGCCTCTGGAAATACACACTACCGAATTAATCCTTAATCCAAAATTCCAATTATGTTGCCTGCCACCAATACCATCACTGTTCGCCAGCTTTTAGCCGCCAATCCCGAGGTCAATAACGCACCCGACGTCACTACGCCTGAAGACTGGCAAACCAGGCGCACTATGCTTGAACCTGCCTTGTGGGAATTCATGGGCACGCCGTCCAATGACATCGTTCCCGCGCCGAAATACACCGTTCTGGATGAAAGCGAAACCGATGATTACCGTCAACTTAAAATTTCCTATGACAGCGAACCCGGCGAAGCAGTGCGCGCCTACCTGTTGCTGCCTCACCGCCCTAACGGGGGCTCGGTTCTCTGCCTGCACGGCACCAGCCCGCAGGCCAAGGATACCCAACTGGGAGCAGGAGAATTACCTAACCGCGATTGGGCGCGTTTCCTGTCCAGGCACGGCTTCATTACCCTTTCGCCCGACCACGTTTGTGCGGGTGAGCGTTTGCCGCACGGCGAAAGGGCCTACGAAACGCGAACTTTTTATCAACGCCATCCGCACTGGTCGGCGTTCGGTAAAATGGTGTGGGATGGTGCGCGGGCGCTGGATATTCTCGAAACTGTTGAGGGTGTCGATAGCATGCGTTTGGGCTGCATAGGCCACTCCCTGGGCGGTTACGGTAGCATCTGGCTGGCGGCTTTCGATGAACGCATTCGCGCCGCGGTTTCGAGTTGCGGCTTCACGACCTGGCAAGACAACCCGCAACGCTATGAATGGACGCGTGAAGAATGGTATATCCACATGCCCAAACTTCGCCCCACCTTCAAAGCCCAGGAAAAAAGCGGAGGCTTACTGCCGGTTGATATGCACGAATACGCCGCGCTTATTGCCCCCCGCGCCTTCTTGAACATCTCGGGCATGACCGACCAAACCTACAACAACAATCAAACCCTGCCCGCAGTGGGCTTGCAACTGAATGCTTTGTGGGAACTGCTGGACAAACCGGAAAAATTTGCCCAGTTCCTCATGGGGGCGGCCCACGATGTGCCCGACTACAGCCGTTTGCTGGCTCTGGGCTGGCTCGAACAATGGCTCAAGGATTAACTGATATACCGGAGCAGCGTTCCAAGCCTATGGAATGCCGCCCCGACATGTTTGAATCGAAGCTACTGATCGATTGCTACCTCGCTACCTCGACGTGTTGGGTGCTCACGACCAACCCCTTATCATCAATCAAACTCACATAATACACGCTCGTTCCCTCGGGCAGGGTCGCTTTCACTAAACGCTTTTTGGCATCGAGTTGGGCGGGCGTTGTGTCCCAGTAGCGATCGAGCCACGAACCATGAGCTTTGGTGAAGTTGAGCTCGGCGCGCACGATCGGCTGGCTGGAGCTGTAGCGAACCGTCACGTCATTACCCTTTCGTTCTTGTTTGCGAATGCGGGCCAGGGCTGGGCCGCCTTTCAAGTAATGGTCGGCGAAGGCATGGATTTCCTCCGGGTTCTCCCCTGCGCCGCCGTGGCCATGCGGCATGCGGACGTGCGTGGAAAGTGTCGATTGGTTGGCCGGTAGCAGCTGGTAGCTCTTTTGAACTGCATCGAGGTAATAGGCCCCATCATTCGTGCCATACACCCACAAGATCGGCATGCGCGCATGCTTCAGGTAGCGGGATGGGTCCCACAGACCGAGCCACTTGGTCCCACCTTCGCCCATGTTTTTAAAAGCGCCGGTCCAGGCCGAACTGTCGCCAATGAAACCGCTGCCATAGACCGGAACCGCGAATTTATAGCGCTGGTCCACACCAGCCGTGATACATGTGAGATAACCGCCCCACGAAATGCCCGTGATGCCGATACGGTTGGCGTCCACTTCGGGGCGCGAACGCAGCAGGGAGTTGGCCAACATGATGTTAGCCACGCTAAGATAGGTCCATTGCTCCTGGATGGGCTCGTTGATTTGCTCGAAGCCACCCCAGGCCGGCGGCCCGGCATATTCGTGCCGCTTATGTTCATGACCACCGAGGGGAACGCTGCCATTGGTATCCATGGCGATGGCGGCATAGCCGCGCGAAGTCCACAACCGCACCCACTCGATGTAGGCGGTCCCGCCTCCGCCATGCACCAACACCATGCCGGGCACTTTCTCATTGCCTTTGCGGGCGGGAATCCCGATGTAGGCAAAAACGCGGGTCACTTTGCCTTTATAGGGCAACCCCTGATAAAAAAGCGCTTCCACGCCTTCCTTCTCGAATCCGGGAGCAGGAAAGGTGGGCGGTGCCTGGGAAAGGGCAGGGATATCCCACTGGACTTTGAACTTGGAAGAGGAGACGGCTGCTACCGTGACCGAATACGGCGTAGCCTCCGGTATCACAGGAACTTCGGCTGCATGAGCACCGCGGACGGCGCTACAAAGTAAAGCGACAGTTAAAATGGTGGAAGAGGTTTTCATAATGTAATTTTGAGAAAAGACGCCATAGTTATACCCATAAGATGCCCGCTTAAAACTGCTTTATCGGCGGCATTTCTCCATTATCAGCTCATTTTAGATCAAAGCCGCTCACGTCAACCTCATATGCTTGAATTTCATGGCCGATTCCATTAACTTCGAAATACTAATTATGAAAACACCCACCTTGGCCGATGCCATCGAACTCGCGACCAAAGCCCACGCCGGACAAACAGACCAGTCCGGGGCCGACTATATCGGGCACCCGCTCCGCATGGCCGCAGCCGTGGACGGCGAAGACGCCAAAATCGTGGCCGTCTTGCACGATACAATTGAGGACACCTTCGTCACCGAAGAGTATCTGCGCGAAGCCGGTTACCCCGAACACATCGTCGCAGCGGTTCTCGCCCTCACCAAGCGCCCCGACGAAGAAGGCAGCGACGAAGGCTACGCCAGGTTCGTCGAGCGGGCCAGTCAAAACCCGCTGGCGCGACAGGTCAAGCTGGCCGACCTGCACGATAATATGGACCTCACCCGCATTTCCAATCCGAAGAAAAAAGATTTTAAGCGAATGAAACGATATCAGCGGGCGCTGGATTTCCTAAGCAATATTGCTTAGGAAAGGGCAACACAAAATAGTTTTTGAATCCGGCGTTTGCAATGTATAATGAGGAATCTTTTCAGGGTCAACCCAGGCCATTAGAACTGAGCCGAGTGCCGCGTTAAGATGAGAAATTCAAGAGGATTTCAACTATGATTCAGAAACACTATCCCCTACGCTCTTTACTGCTGGCTGTAATTTGCATTGCCGCGTTTTCACTGTCCCCTGTTTTTGCGGCAGACGAAGGCAAAGCGACCTATAACGTCGGCGATCAGGTCGAAGTCCAATGGCCCGGTGATAACCAATGGTACAAAGCCAAAGTAACCCAGGCCAAAGATGGCCGCTATTTCATTGTCTACGATGCCGATGGGAACAACGCCTGGTATGACCCCGAGCGTATGCGCCTGGTAAAAGCCGCAGAACTACCGCAAAATCAGGCGCAGAACCAGACACAACCCCCAAATACCACTGCAAATAAGCCGGTCAACTCCAAGCCCGGCGCGGCACCCGGCAAAACTGTGACTGCCAAACCTAAACGCAACGCCGACAAAAACGGCACGGTCTTAGTCAATCGTCCCATTTTGATAGGCCCCATCAAACAGCCGCGCGTCAAAAACGGAGCGCGCCCCAACCCCGAACTTCTCAAGAAACTCATTCGCTATCGCAAAGGCGAAAAGCCCGCGCCCAGGGGCCAGGAAGGCGCGGTCACCATCGATATCAGCGCCCTGCAAATCGGCGCTCCCCGCCCCTGGAATCATCTCGCAGACACTGGCGACGGCCTCCACAACGTCACCCGCGTGTATCCGGTCAAGGTGACCTATACCGAAAAAATCTGGTATTACACTCGCGTCGAGGTCTACGAAAACAGCATCCGCATTATTAATTTCCACGTCGACAAATTCGGTGAGTGGAAAATCGGCTCGGAAGAAATCGTTAAAAGCCCGACTGTAAAGTCTGTGCCACGACCATAGCTTTAAGGGGTCTACGTCGTGATTGGAGTTGATCCCACTTTCGCCGCTTCGATGGCTTTTTGGTTTCTTTCTGCATGGCTTCCCCGGAGGACCACGCAATACTTGCGTTGATTCTCACTCATTATAGTGAGCCAGTGCCCTACAAACCTTGCCACTTTCATCGAAGAAAAAAACTTCAACCGCCCTTTTCCCTAAAACCGCGTTGTAATAGATGGCAATACTATCTACCCCGACACAAACTTCCAACAGCTCAAAGCGTAAATCGGACATGCGATCCAATGCCGCCTGCCAGTAATCGCGCACCTGCGCCTTGCCTTTCAGCGTCCCCGAAGCCTCGCCGGTGAAACTCGCGATGAAAGGGCTGCTCATTTCAAAATCGTCCGTGTAGTGGCTCACTACGCGGTCCAGGTCATGAGCGTTCCATGCCTCAACCCACTTTTGGGCAAACTGATTTGCTTTGTCCTCGGATATCATCGTTGCCTTCAAAAAGTTGTAATTCGATGTCTACCGCCCGCACAACGATTATATAAACGCTTTAGGAAAATGAGCATTTGGCGGGCTAAAGACGCGTTGGGCGAGGTTGGGCTTTCATAGCTAGTCCTCTTGCCTTGAAAGTTGACTCAGATACTGAGGATCACTTATTGAATGGCGAAGCTATATGTATTGCCATTCAACTGCCCCGGGCAACTATTAGATACCCAGGGACTGAAATAGGAATCGCCAGTGATAGACGTGCTTTTGAAGTATTTCACATGCCCATCAGCAAGCAACAGGTTGGGGCCGAAAAAATGTCGAACTCGGGGACTGGTTTCTTCTCCTCCGTAACCCCACGGTAGTACAGCGCGACCGGGCATATTACATACGTTCGTTACCATGGAACTGCCTCCGTAATTTATGCCATTTGCACCTGTATCACTGTTAACACCGCCATGGGTGGCGTTCCGAGCCCGTCCGGACGCACCATCTCCGCTCATGACGGTATTAGCTGGAAATGCGAGCGAAGCCATACTGTTATTGGCCACCATGACATTCATCCAATAATCGGTAAACCGTTCGGCCCCACTAGCCCCCCGGTGAGCGTAGGATCTGAGCTTTGTCTGTAAGGCTCGTTCGGACATTGGTAAATCTGAATGTTTTTCACGTAGGGAAAAATGGCATCAGCCCAGCCATAAGGTCTGGAATATGGAGCGGTTTTAGTTGCGTCAGCCGAGCTATTCACACTGACGAGCATATAGCGCTCATCGTTATCCTGGGTGTATTGCAACATGCCCAATCCAAGCTGCTTGAGGTTGCTCTGGCACGTTGCGCGCCGGGCGTTTTCCCGCGCCCTAGCGAAAGCCGGGAATAGAAGCAGTGAGAAGTGCTATGATGGATATGACAACTAAAAGTTCAATCAGGGTAAAACCGCGCCGGCAGGAATGCTTTATATTCAACTGTAAATATCGATACCAATATTTCGTTTCCTGCCGGGGATACGAGTGGTATTAAATTTATGTCATTCTAGGAAAATGGTCAATTTCTATCTGAAGATAACGTGAGGTTCAACGCCCCCGCAGCAAATACGAAAATCCTTCCCGAAATTTCGCCTTCGCATCCGTCTCCACGATATTCCCATGCGAAAGAATCACACGCTGGAAATCCCATTTCAAAATCCGCTTAATTGTCTGGCGCACCAAGGACGCATTGCGCGTCATGATTTTGAAATTACGCGACGGCGCCATATGATCCAAGACCCCGAGCGCCCCAGCCAGCGCTGTAGTGAGCTTTGACCGGTCGTGTGGGATATTGAAGCACAGATCGGCGACGATCAATGAACGTGATGGCTTGTGGAAAAACACAATTTCGTTATCGAGGGCATTGCCTTTTATCGCCAGTTGGTCTATTTCGTCTTTCCATTCCAGGCGTGGGCCGTCCTTCAAACGCCCGGCAAAGCGGACTTCCTTGAATTTCTCCATGTTCAATCCCGGCGGCGCGTAAAACTTTGCCTCCGGATAAGCGATCGCGAATTCGGCCAGGTGCATATAATGGAATCGAAACGGCGAAACTACGAAACCGACTTTGCCCAGTGCATCAATTTCGGCTTTGAAAGGGTCCAGCTCAATCGGTGAATGAATCCACAACTCGCCGCTCTTGAGGCGCACAATCGTCATCCGTGCGCCAAACTCAAAGCCCAGGCGCGATGCGGGCATGTCGGCGATCCATAAATTGTCGTGCAGTTGTTGAAGCATCGGAAGCCTTTTTGAAATTATATGATGGTATTCTGTATTAAATACAGATTATGAGATAGGGAAAGTTTATGTATTACAGGGATAACTTGGATGAAGCCGCGCCGGTTGAGAGCGAGGCGCGTGCCCGCCTGGAAGAAATTCAGGCGCGTTTGGCAATAGCGAGCGAGCGGGCAGGGCGCGATGCGAACGAAGTCATCCTGATCGGAGCCGGCAAAACCGTGCCGGCCATTGAGCTCAAAAAGTTCCTCGAAGCCGGACTCAAACACTGTGGCGAAAACTATGTGCAGGAAGGCATCGCCAAAATCGCCGCCCTTCGTCCCTTGTTTCCTGATGTGAAATGGCACTTGATCGGCGCGCTCCAATCCAACAAAGCGCGCGAAGCCGTCGAGAATTTCGACCTCATCCACAGTGTGGATCGCACTTCACTGGTCGATGCCCTCGATAAAGCCGCCAGGGCGCAAAACAAGGTTCAGGAGATTTTGTTGCAGGTCAATCTCGGGGATGAAAGCTCGAAGTCCGGCTGTGCGGCAAATGAACTCGGGACTTTGTTCGCGCTTTGTAAAGAAAAGGAAAACCTCAAAGTCCGTGGCCTGATGTGCCTGCCGCCTTTCGATGAAAACCCGGAAACCCGGCGGCCCTATTTCCAACAACTGCGTGAGTTGAGGAATGAATTAGAAGGTGGGCCTGCCCAGGAAGCACCAATGGAGCTGTCCATGGGCATGTCCAATGACTTTGAAATTGCCATTGAAGAAGGTGCGACCATGGTCCGTGTGGGCACCTTGCTCTTCGGCGAACGCGATAAGAAATTCTAAGCAATGAATGCGGTGCTATTAAATAGCAAAAAAAGTTTTCCCACAAATGAACTCAAACAAAGTAAAATAGAGCAATCTTTAAGCGGTCGAATTCTGTCCTATGGAAAAGACTGCCACGGATGCTCCTTATCAACAGCCTTATCGAACTTTTCAACACACTCAACAACACGACACGGGAGACAGTAACATGAGCATGCTGGCACAAGCTGCGCGCGGTATCAAAAACATGTGGAGCCAGGGCGACGAAGATGAAGACGATTACGATTCGTCCGACGCCCCCGAGCCCACAACCTCTTCGAAGTATTCTTCAGATAAATACGCAGCGGATAAATACTCCGCTGATAAAGCGCCCTCGGAAAAGTACGCCTCCGATTTTGGCGGCGGTAGCGGCGGTTCTTCAAGCCGCGTCCGTTCTTTGCGCACAGTGCCCATTCCTTTGCGCGCGCGGGAGAAAAATATCTATACACTCCGTCCCAAAAATCAAGATGAAGCCGCCATTGCCGCCGATTACCTCAAAAGCGGCTCTGCTGTCGTAATGAATCTGGAAACCGTGGACAAGCACACCGCCATGCGTATCATCGACTTTATGAGCGGCGTTTGCTACGGGTTGGAAGGCCAGGGCCACGCCATGAAACTCGGCGACTCGATCTTCCTCTTCACCCCGGCAGAATTCGAGATTTCCAGCGATGAACTAGATTACGGCGAGAATCGCGACTTCTTCTTCAAGGATGTCGACAAATCCGTCGCTCCAGCGGCTCAAAACCAGCCACTCCAGCAGCCGGCGGCGCGCGCTCCCCAGGGAGTAAACATCGGTGGACAAGCGAGCCCCCAGGCCAGCGGGCAGGGCAACGGCTCCGTATTGTTGCCGCCTGCCGGCAGCAATCCATCCGGCCCGATCTCATCATCCGGCTATGCGACCGCCGATTACACCGCGCCGCATGCGCCCTCGACTCCGCCCGCTCCTCAATCCATGCGAGTGACGGAATCGACCACTCTTCCTGCCGGCCAGGGTTCGACCCTGCCGTCGTCTTCAGTCTATGGTTCGGGTGGCAAAGCGCACGTTCTGGTCGGTGGCAAACCGGCCGGAGCGAACTCTTCGGTCTCCGCTCCCTCTCAGGCGTCGCAAAGCTCGTATCAGTCGAGCGAGCGTCGTTCATGGGAACGATAAGTTCTTTTCGCTAAAATCAAAAGCCACTGATGGAAACTTTCACCCGAAACTTTCCCGCTCAGTGGCTTTCTGTTTTTCAGATGCATTTATTGATGCATCTCCCTAATACTTTCGATTCTACATTATGAAAATTGCCTTTCTCGGCGCGGGCGCGATGGGCGAAGCCCTTTTGCGTGGTCTGCTCAAAGCCCATGTTTATGCGCCCGAAGATATTATCGTCTTCGATGCCAACGTCAAGCGATTGCAAGAAGTCGCGGCTGAGTTCGGCGTGAAGACTGCGCCCGACATCGCTACTGCCGCGCGTGAAGCCGAGGTCATCATGCTGGCCGTCAAGCCGCAGGTCGTGCCCGTTGCCCTTGGCTCCCTGCGCGATATTTTGACGGCCGGGCACACCCTGATCTCCATTGCCGCCGGCATCACCACCTCACAGCTTGAAGCGCACTTTGCCGCAGATGTGCCCGTTGTGCGCGTGATGCCCAATACCCCGGCTCTGGTTGGCGCGGGCGCGGCAGCGATCTGCCTGGGCAGCCACGCCGATGAATCGCACCGCACCACGGCCCATGGCATCTTCGATGCCGTCGGTTTGGCCGTGGATGTCGAAGAAAAGCTGATCGATGCCGTGACCGGCCTGTCCGGCTCCGGCCCGGCCTATGTCTATGTTTTCATCGAAGCGCTTTCGGATGCCGGTGTGAAGATGGGGCTTTCACGCGAAGTCAGTACCCAACTCGCCGCCCAAACGGTTTTGGGCAGCGCGCAAATGGTGCTCGAAACCAAACTGCATCCAGGCGAATTGAAAGACCGTGTCACTTCGCCCGGCGGCACCACCATCGCCGCATTGCACGCACTGGAAAAAGGCGGCTTGCGCAGCGCGGTGTACGATGCCGTTGAAGCCTCGACTTTAAAGTCGCGCGAGATGAGTGGTTCGTAAATGCCGGAAGTTGTGGCCTTGCAGCAAAGCAAGCAGGGCGTGCTCCTACCGGTTCGCGTCAAACCGCGAGGCAAGGCCAATAAGATCGAAGGCGTGCGCGATGGCGTGCTCCTGGTCAGTGTGACGGCTGCCCCGACCGACGGCCAGGCCAACGCGGCGGTTATTGAAACACTGGCCAAAGCGCTGGGATGTGCCAAAAGTACTCTCTGCCTGGCGCGTGGCCAGAAATCGCGCGAAAAATTGGTTTGTATTTCTCAGGTTTCACTCGAAGAAATTGAGTTTCGTCTGACAGCTCTTGCGCTATCCGAATAAACTTTGATCTTCCAGGCCGTTTCCGACGTCCCGTTCCTGCAGTTTTTTCAACAAACTCTTTCATCTGTTCGCCTTTGGAGGCCACATGAAGTTCTGCCGTTTCCTTGTTCTGCCCGCACTATTCCTCGCATTATTTTCGACCGGCCTCGCGCCCACTGCGCGCGCCCAAAATAGCGCTGACGGCCTGCGCGTCAAAATTGAAAGCGAAGACCCCTCAGGAATATTCGTTGATCGCGATACTGTCGAGCTGCGCCGCTCGATTTTGTTTTCCATCCAGTTTTTCAACGAAACCAGCGAGCAGCGCAAAGCGACCTTGAACTGGCGTATCCAGGATGCGAGCGGCAAAGTCGTGCAGGCAGGCGACGAAAAATACACCATTCCCGGTGGCGGCTATGTCAGCCGCCGCGAGCTTTTCATCCCGCCCGGTCGCGGCGAGTTCCTGCTTTCCGCCGATGGCTTCGCCCGGCAAGACGGCCCGGACCTCAAAGCGCATAGCGAATTCCCTTTTGCCGTCATCGCCGCTCCCGGCGCCAAAAGTTCACGCCCATTCTTATTGTTGGATGCGCCGTTACAGGTTCCCAACGCGAAACTCGAAATTTACTCCAAACTCGGCGTGCGCGCCTTGCGCACGGTCCTCAATCCCCAGACAAACGGCGAAGCACCGGTCACGGCTTCAAATTTCTGGAAAAGCGTCGATTCCGCTTTGCGCGCACGCGAAGCGCACGACCTGGCGACTGTCGGCGTTCTTCGTGCGCCGGTCGGCAGCGGCCCGCGCCGCGACCGCGACGATGAAGAATGGCTGCAATTTGCGCTTCTCGCCATCAACCGCACACCTGCGATTCGCACCTGGGAAATCCTGGGAGAGCCGGCTGCCGAGACCGTTTCCGAACTGGCACGTGCGGCCCACAACATGAATCCCTCGCGCAGCGTGCTGGCCGAGGTGTCGCCGTTTTTGCCGAACAACGAAATACGCCGCATGCAGCCCATCGACGGCTTGCTACAGCCGATCTCCCCTGCTTCAGCCCTGGTTCATCCGGCCGCCCTGCGCCGCTCGATGCTGGTCGGGCACAATCGCGCCCGTGAGGCCGGCATGAGCTTCCACGTCCGTGAAGCCGGTGCGAAAAATCGCGGCCGCGAAATCACTCCCCTGGATGATGCTATCGCGGTTACGACGCAGACTGTGATCTCCCTGGCGTCCGGCGCGCAGGGCATCAGTGCGGCTTTCGAGACTGGCAGCAACGCCGATTACACCCGCCAGTCGCGGGGCGCTGTCTTCGCCGCATTGTCGCAGATGCTGGGCGATGGAGATTTCCATTCCGAGCTCTTCCCGACTTCCCCCATTATTTCGGGCGCTCTGTTTTCAAAAGCCAACGGGGCCGGTTCCACCGCCGTTTTATGGACTGCTCCGGGAGCGGACGGCAAACCTGAAAAAGCCCGCCTCGAAACCTGGCTCAAAGATGTGCAGGCGTTCGATATTTTCGGCAACGCCATCGCCGGTGTCGATCGCAAGAATCCAACCTTGCACCTCAGTTCGCAGCCGATCTATCTGCAAAGCTCTCTTGCACCGGAAGCGCTCTCGCGGGCGTTGCGTGAAGCGGTCATCTCCGGCCTCGATCCGTTGGCGGTCCAGGTCCTGCCGATCACCCAGCCACTGGAATATGTTGGCGAAGGCAAGCCGAAAGATAACAAATTTGCGCCCGCTTCGAAAACGGCTTTGCGGGTGCGTTTGCAAAATGTCGGAATTGCCCCGCTTTCAGGAACTTTGAAGGTGAATCCGCCGCCCTCATGGAAAATGTCCAACGACTCGCAGCAGTGGAATTTAAATCCGGGCGAATCGCGCATCTACGCCTTCGGCGTGGCCTCCGTCAAGCTCAATGACCAGTATCCCGTTGTTGTCGACGCGACGGCGATCTCCAATATCGGCGGCAAAACCGTGCGCGGCCATTGGGGCTGGACGCAGAATGCAATGATTGCGACGGCCACCAATGTCACTCCCGAAGACAATCTGAAAATCGACGGATCCCTGAACGACTGGGCCAATGCGTCCTGGATGGAAGTCGAATCCAAGCGCAAAGTCAATGCACGCCTGGCCATGAAATGGGATGAGAATCGCTTATACCTGGCGGCTAAAGTCAAAGAACCACGCTTGCTGCCGCGCTCAAACGAAAGCGCCGACTATGATTTCTGGAAAAATTCCGATGCGATCCAGTTCGCTTTCGGCATGCGCGATGCAGCCTGGATGCAGCCCGGCAATACCCCCTTCCGCGACACCGACTCAGGATTCCTGCTCTCGCCTTTCCATACCCGCACCGACGGCACCATTGAAGCGCGCGTCCTCCGCCTGTGGAATTCTCAAATCCCCTTCGGGGGTGTCCCGGACCGTGTGCGTTGGGGCGGCGCCGTCCCGGGTGCGCGCATCGAAATCCTTCGCGATGAGCGTGAAGGCGTGACCAACTACGAAGTTGCCATTCCGCTTTCGGAAATCGCCGATTTCAACCCTTCAGCCCGCGCCGCAACCGGCAAAGAGTTTGACAGTCCGACGCGCTTCAGTTGGATTCTGCACAACGACGAAGGCGATGCCTTGCAGTGGAGCGAATCGAATCACGTCTTCGATTGGTGGAACAACACCAGCTCGTTCCTGCCTTCCCAGCGCTTTTTCTTTGCCGCACAATCATTGATCGGCTTCTCGAAAAAAGGCGAAGTCGCGACCGTGAACCTGCCTGCTCCACCCGCGACGACTGCTGTCGAAGCGCCGCCGGTAACGACCACTCCCGTCGAACCGCCCGAAGAAAATATCGAGCCGTATTTCCCACCGGTGGATGCCCCTCCCTCTGCCAAACCAACGCCGAAACCGACGCCCAAACCCAAGGGCGGCGGTGCTCTGCCGCGTCCGGTTCCGACCGAACCCATCCCGCCCGACATGCTACCGCCAGCGCCTCGGAATTGAAGAAGTGTTGCGGCATAGTCGGCTCTACAAGCGAGCCATAATTAGTCTAATGAGAATATATGAACTTCAAAAAAAGTTTGAAGACGGTGTTGCTTCGTTCTTTCCAGTTGGTTGCGCTGCCAATTCGCGCCGGGGAATTGAAAGGCAAATGGTGGACGGTGAGCAGCAGTTCAAAATTCTTACGCGGCAAGTATGAGCTCAAGAAAGTAGCGCTTTTCAAAAAAAATCTCCAACCGGGCCAAGTCGTTTACGATCTAGGCGCACACATGGGCTACTACAGTATGGTGGCTTCAAAATCGGTCGGCCCCCAAGGTCGAGTTTTCGCTTTCGAGCCGTTTCCCTTTAATCTTCGCCAGCTAAGGCGTCACGTGAAGCTAAACGGTTGTGACAATGTAACTATTATCAATGCTTGCGTTGGCCAAGAAAACGGAACGGCGCAATTCACCAGCGACTCCGGCTCCGGCACCAATCACGTGTCAACTCGAGGGAAATTAACAGTCAAGGTTGTTTCCATAGATTCACTGTTCGCACCGGGAACAATTTCTCTGCCCAACTGCATTAAGATAGATGTCGAAGGCAGTGAGTTAGCTGTCCTGAAAGGCGCCAAGCTTGTTATCGCGGCGGCGCGTCCTCTGCTTTTCATTTCCTTTCATGGCGTGGAAGTCAGGCAACAATGCGCCACGCTTCTTGAATCCTGGAACTACAAGAATCAGGGCGGGGTTTGGGTGCCTCAACCGGCAATTTTAATATCGCCGGCATAACAACAATCAAGGATGTAATGCATGAGATTGCAGCCATGCATTTTAAGCGCTTGCTACCAATCGCGATTCATACTGCAACGAAACTTCCAGGCATTCGCTTAAAATCCCTTCAAGCTCCATCAGCGTACTCACCCGCACCAATTGGTCGCGCAGGCGCGCGGATTCCGGCATGCCCTTGGTGTACCAGGCGGCATGGCGGCGCATTTCGTTCATCGCCATGCGTTCGCCTTTAAGCTCGATCAATTCGCGTGCATGCCAGATGGCCGTCTCGACTTTCTCTCGCGCGGTCGGTTCTTCGGCTTCGGTGCCGTCTTTCAAATACTGGTTGATTGAAGCGAAGATAAAGGGGTTACCCTGTGCGGCGCGGCCGATCATGACGCCGTCACAGCCGGTTTCATCCAGCATCCGCGCGGCGTCTGCGCCGTTAAGCACGTCGCCGCCGCCGATCACGGGAATGGAAACGTTTTCCTTGACCAGTCGAATCACATTCCAGTCGGAATGACCGCCGAAAGCCTGCTTGGCGGTGCGGGGATGCACTGAAACCGCGACCGCACCGACATCCTCGGCGCGCTTGGCGACTTCGGGGGCGGTGATCGAGTTTTCGTCCCATCCGGCGCGCATCTTGACCGTCACCGGCACACCATAGGTGGCGGCGCCCTCGACAGTCGCAGCAATGATATCCTGGGCCAGTTGGGGGGTTTTGAGCAGCAGGCAGCCCGCACCGCAGCGCGCGATTTTGGAAACCGAGCAGCCCATATTAATGTCGATCGCGTCGGGTTTGGAGGCAGCGACGATGGCGGCGGCTTCGCGCATCATAGCCGGGTCGGAGCCGAAAATCTGCACCGCCACGGGCCGTTCTTCTTCGCAAAACCAGGCGAGTTGATGGGTTTTGATCTGCGATTTCTCGCCACCCATGACCAGCGCGTTGGATGAAACGAGTTCGCTCCAACTCATGCCCGCGCCATACTGCCGGCATAGCCTGCGAAAAGGTGAGCTTGTGACGCCCGCCATTGGCGCAAGGACAATATTGGGCTCTACCTGAATTCCAGCGATTTGCATGGAAAACAGTTTAGCGAAAATGTGGGCTAAGACGAATCGCGGGGAAAAGCCGGTTTAAGCAGAGGTGCTGCTTTTTTCTTTCGGATCGGCTTTGTCGGTGCTTTTTTTCGCGCGTTTCAGCGCAGAGCAGTTGCGCATGATGAGGTTGGCCGTCGCCGCAGTGAACTGCAATGGGCGCCTTCCATCCAACGACTGGACCTTGTCTTTGGTCGCTTCACGCTGTGAAAGCACTTTATAGCAGTAATGTAGGCGCTTATAGGGCACTCCCAAAGCGTCGGCTATTTCAAAAAGAGTATAGGGTTCCTCTTCGGGAGAAAACAGATTTTGCATATTGACCTCCTTTTCGTTTTAGAATGCATCCTGGTTGAAGCGTTGCGGCTTGCAATTTGCCAAACAGGTTGCATGGCAATCGGTACTCAATGCAAATTCACATTGCGATTATACCTAATTGGTAAGAGTCTGATCAAAATTAGGGAATATCCTCTCACAAAAAATATCCTGATATGAGGTGTTTTTAAAACCTAATTGTAAATTGTTTGCAGATTAGCCTGGAGTGGAAATGGAGAGGATTAGTTTCCTTGTTGGGATTGATTCCATAACAAGCGCAGACCGTCGAGCGTTAGATTGGGTTCGACCGACTGGATCTCTGCTACCAGGGGCGCAATGAGCTCCGCCAATCCGCCGGTCGCGAGGACGAAAATTTCACCGGGTTTCCCATCACCACGTTCTTCTGCCAGCAATCGCTCTTTTTCTCTGACTTCAACAATACAGCGAGTCACCAGTTCGCGTACCAACCCTCCATATCCATAAACAATTCCTGCCTGCATCGAAGCCGCCGTGTTCGTCGCCAGGGTATTTCCATTCGGCGGTGGGGCGAGCTCCACGCGCGGCAATCGCGCCGCTGCCTGAAACAACGCATCCGTCGAAATCTGCAATCCCGGCGCGATAGCTCCGCCTAAATAGCGTCCGTCGCTGGAAACGGCATCTACCGTAGTCGCGGTTCCGAAATCGGCGATAATGCAGGCGCCGGAATACTTATGCCATGCCGCGAGGGCATTTACCAGTCGATCTGCCCCGACTTCTGCGGGATTATCATATTCGTTAATTAAACCGGTCTTGGTATCCTTTCCGACCACCAGTGGTTCGAGATGAAAGTATTGGCGCGCCAGCAAAGCCGCCTGCGGAGTGAGGGAAGGCACGACGGAAGAGATCGCCACTCCGGTGATCTCCGAAAAGTGCAGGCGGTGGGAATCGAAGGCCACCTGGAGAAAAGCCGCCAGCTCGTCCGAAGTCCGTTCGCGCTGGGTCGAAAGTCGCCAGTGTGTGCTGAGCACTTCGCCATCGAAAATCCCGGCGACAAGATGTGTATTTCCAATATCAATAGCAAGCAACATAAAAATCTTAAAAATCTAAGCTTGGAATTCTGAAATCCTCAAAAGAAAAGGCCGGAATTCTCGCTAGAATACGAGTACTCCGGCCTTAATGACTACAGTTCGATGCTGCATTCAACTGTGATCGGCCATTTTAAAGCGATAGTTTTGACATTGCGCAATGTCACTGCTGAGTATCCCCTTTGACCGTCGCGATCACAATATTGTTTTGTGGCGTCACGGTTTACGGATTCTCATCCTCTTCCGGTTCGGTCATGAACCCGTGATTGCCCGAAACGTTGATTTCGTCGCCTTCATCTTCCTGAACCAGGATTGGATCCAGGCGCACGCGGCTGACATGCGAGCGCAGCAAGGTGGCGCGCAACACATCGCGTTCGTCACTGGTCAGCGAACGCCCGTGCAGGACCTGCAAATACGCCGGACGGACCCATACCAGCAATTCATTGAAACGCTGCCGTGTAAGGCCTTTAACCCAGTTCAATTCATAGCCCAGGCGCAACATGGATAGGCGGTCCGTGGCCTCGCGACAGCCGAGGTTGCGCGCGTAGCGCAGCGAACCGTACGCCCGGCCGACCATGTCGCGCGCATCGTTCAAAAAGCGCGTCGGCATTGCGGCGCGCGCCTGGCGCTCCAGGGCGCAAATTTCACGGGCTGTGTTTTCGACTTCCAGCAAAATTTCGGCTTCGTCCATCCCCAGCGTGACCTGGTTGGAAAGCTGGTGCAAATGCCCCCAGACTTTGGAGCCTTCGCCGAACGTGCCGCGCAACGCGAAACCCTTGTCCTTGGCCAGCTTGCGGGCGCGATCCACCCGTCCGGCAATTTCCAGTGCGGGCAGATGCATCATCACTGAAGCGCGCATCCCCGTTCCGGCGTTGGTCGGGCAAGCCGTCAGGTAGCCGAAAGTCTCCGAGTAAGCGAAGGCGTTGCGTCCGTCGAAATGCGCTTCAAGCGCATCGTCCAGCTTGTCCGCCAGGTGAAAAGCGGCATCCAGTTGCAAGCCCGGCATTAAGGTTTGCAACCGCAAATGGTCTTCTTCATTGACCAGAGCCGAAAGCGAAGCATCGGCGGTGGCGATCATGCCGCGCCCAATCTCCTCGCGAATGTGGTCGCGCGAGGTGAGATGGCGGTCGATCAGGCTTTGCCGCTCCCAGGCCGTAAACTCTTCGAAGGGCAAGGCGCCCGTACGGCTCAGCGACTGAGAAAAGCTTTTGCCCAGCGTCATCTCGCCATCTTCCACCAGTTGCGTCATAGCGGTGAAGACTTTGTGGCGAATCATCATCAAATCGCCGGTCGGCGCGCGATGTGGAAACTCGTAGCGCTTGAAATTGCGAGCCAATCGCACGCGTGAGGAGATCACGACGTCGTTTTCGCGTCCGCCGCGCCGCATCCATCGTGCCGTGCGATCAAAATGAGAAAGGAGGTGCAATGCTTGCATAATCTTCAAGCGTCCTGTGACAGGTGTCTCCGGTATTGGAAGACCTTAAAGGGCGCGGTTTTGGGTTAATAATTCCGGGACGGCTTGTCGTGCAACCATCTAATCGTGGCTGACTATGGTTGATTCAACGATTTTGATCTTGTCGCGCAAATGGACGGCATCCTCGTATTTTTCTTCGGCGATGGCTTCTTTCAAGCGCCGCTTGAGCATCTCGAGGCGGTGGTCTCGCTTGGTCCGCAGATGCTCCAGTCGCCGTTGGCGCTTGAGGGCAGCGCGCGGCAGCTTGCCGGTGTGATGCGCCTCGTGTTGCATCTGCTGCATCACGCTCACCAATTTATCGTGGAAGGCCTCGTAACATTGCGAGCAACCTGCGCGGCCGTCCTGCCGCAAGCGATCCCAGGTCGTGGCGCATTTCGGACAGCGAGAAGAAATAATCTCGCGCGCCGAGGCGAGCGATTCAGTCTGGAGTGCTTCAGCATCGTCGCTTAATGCGTCGTCGATGGCCGAATCCATTTCCTGGAATATATTTTCCAGTTCATCCTCTGCAATATCCGAATCTTCGTCGGAATCGTCATGGTCCCCGGAATCTTCGGGCTCGTCATTCCCGGCGGCGAATTTAAGTGCCGGAAAATCGAACTCGGAGGGGTGGCTGGGAGAGGAAACGCCGTTGTTCTCGGCGTTTTTCATCTGCTGGAAGAGTTCCTTGACGACATCGTCCAGTGCGATGCTACTCGGCACGCTCCCGTCGCCAATTTTAGGTGGAGCCAGCTTCATGCCGTTTTCAGCCGCTGCATTGCGCCGTGCGCAGTACTGGCAAAGCCGCTGTTTGTTGCTGTGGTTTTGGACGATCCGCGTCACGAAAACCGTGGCTACGTTTCGCTTACAAACATCGCACAATGATTTATGAGGTAGCATTGAGTGCTCTGGGAGCGCCGTGGTTTGCTGAATCGAAACGTCGACAAGCTTCTGGCTGCTTATTTTTCGACGAGGTCCTTGGCGCCGGGTTCTTTTAATTCGTTAAGTTGTTCTTGCAGTTGCCTGACTTGTTTTTCCAACTGGCGCAATGTGCGAATTCCATCGGGCAGCTTGCTCATGCTGGCTTGCTGCTTCATGAATTCACGTTGTGGAATAGCCGGACTTCCGAGCACGAACTCACCCGCTGCAATGTTGTTGATAACGCCGCACTGCGCTCCCAGAACTGCACCTTTGCCGACACGAACATGATCCCGAATTCCCACCTGGCCGGCGACAACCACATTGTCCTCAATGATAACGCTACCGCTGATTCCCACCTGGGCACACAGGATGCAATTCTTTCCTATCTGTACGTTATGCCCTATTTGGATGAGATTATCTATCTTTGTTCCAGATCCGACGCGAGTCGCGCCCAGCATGGCGCGGTCAATGCAGACATTGGCGCCGATTTCAACGTCATCTTCAATTATGACGGTGCCGATTTGCGGGACTTTGTGATGCTTGCCGTCGTCGAACACATAACCGAAGCCGTCACCGCCGATTACGCTGCCGGAATGAATGCGCACGCGCTCGCCGATGTGAACGTGGTGATTAATGACAACCGAGGAATTGATCACCGAGGCATTGCCGATCTGCGCGCCGTTGCCGATGACGACGTGCGGATATAGCACCACGCCGTCGCCGATGTGCGCCTGATGGCCCACATAACAAAATTCGCGAATCGTAACGCCTTCACCGATATAAGCGTCCGGTTCGATGATGACGCTGGGATGAATGCCGCTTTCCGGTAAATCGAGCGGTTGCAGATACTCCATCACTTTGGCAAAAGCCAGGCGCGGGTTGCCGGTCAAAACCGCGGGCTTACCTTGTAAGCCCGTTTTGCGATCGGATGCACCGACTTTGTCCGCGAGTGAAGAAGGAGCGATAATCGCCGACGCCGAGGAGTCGAGCGCCGTCTTTAATAACCCTTCGTTTTCGATAAAAGAAATGGTGCCGGGAAGTGCGCCGTCCAAACCCGAAACGCCGGTGATCAAGGTTTTGGCATCGCCGACAAGATCGGCGCCAAGCAATTTCGCAATGTCTCCGACTGTGACCTGACGTGCTGAAGTGGGATGAGTCATGGTGATGGTCGTCCCGTTCTCATGGCTACCATTCGAGCCATTTTTGCCGTTACCGCTGCTGCCATTGCCATTCTTGCCGTTTTGTCCGTTGGAATCCTGCCTGTTCATAATGAAGAAAACTCCCGAGGAGCTGTGTCAATTGCTGCGATGATCACCGTGATGATGGCTGGAGTGTCGGATTGAATTCCCGCTTTTTGATCTGGACAAATTGTTGCAGCCTGCTGTCCCTATCATAGCATATTCGCGTTCCGGAATTTAATGTCGATTTACGTATCAATTCCTTAACACTAATATCTGTTTTCTGTTTTAATCGATCTTTCCGGAGCTTAACCGAAAAGCATTTGCACAATCTCACCCGTGCGGTCTGGAATTGCGACCCCCGTGCGTTCCTCGCTTGCTTTCGATTGAGCCAGCGTTCTCCATTGCCATCCTGCCCGGCGTGACGCCATACGGATTTGCCCTACGGCTTCCCGCCATGCCAGGGTTCTCAAAGCCTGAATGCGGGCGTCCCTGGCATTCAAATTTGCCGCCGCTTGCACGGATGGTAGGCCCGCTATGCCGGCAATAGACGAAGCGCGTATCGAATTTGTTCTTACAAAAACTAATTTATCTTTTAAGCCGAGCGCAGCCAACGGATTGCTGGCCCGAACAGCTTGCGCCTCACGAATTCCGGCCGGTGATCCGGCTTCCGGTGCGAGGGTTCCTCCCGGCAGCATAATTCCCAATCGCGCCACGTCATTTCCAAAATCCTGCTCCACGCGCGCGCGATGTTCGGCGGCAATGGCGCTCTGGGCGCTTTGCTGCGCGTCCCGAATCGCTTCCAGGTCGCTGGCGATGCGTTGCAGGCCCTCGCTCCTCGCGTTTTCGGGCTCTTCTACTCGCAAGCGCTGTAGTTCTAGCAGGCGTTGCTGTTGCTGATCGCGCAATAATTCACGCCACTGACCCAGAAGTTCGGACAATCGAGCGCGTGCCGCTTCGAGCTCCTGGTCGGTTGCGAAAATATTGCGCGAAAGCTGCAAACGCAGGTTCGTCATCTCCAGTTGTACGTCGGCTGAAGGCAAAAGTGGCGAGACCGGCGGCAATGATGTGCGCTGCATCGCCGCTACATCTTCATTGAGCGCGGTTTTGAGAATTGCTTCATAATTGCCGGCCCAGTCACTTCGGCGCTCTGTGACGAGCTGTAGAAAGTGGGTAATCGATTCGCGCTGGTCCTGTTCGGCCGCCGCTTCCAATTCTTCCAGGCCCGCTGCCATTACCGCCTGCTCTTCTGCACTCTGGGAGTCAGCAAAAAATTCCTCGGATGTGGCCGTCGCAGCGGGGGCATCTTCCCCACTGTCATCAGAGGGAATGTCGGCCGCGTTGAAGTTCACGTCGAAAGACGGTGTGCCGATCCTGACGTCACTGCCCTGGTTGCTTGAAATCGGCTCGAAGCGAATGGACGTTGCGCGATTCTTTTCCAATGCGTTCGCCAGTTTCCAGGCAGGATGACGCGCGGCGACGGCGGCGACATCCACGGCGACTACCGGGATGCTCGTTGTTCCCGTTTTTGTTGTCTTGGCACCAGCGCCACCCGGCGTTTGGGCCGATTTTGAAAGGGCGCTCCACCAGCGCTCTAAAGCGCGGTCAGTTGGAGAAGGCAGGGAGGCTGCACTCGCCGGAGCCTGGCCCGGCGAACTGCGGGTTGGGGCCGGTGCCACGGCAGCGGGTGGGGCAGGGGTGCAACCTGCGACGGCAACGAGGAGGAGGGAGGCTGCCAGTGGCTTTGAGGCGCTCCGCAAACGATGCGACGCGACGCGAAAAGAATTCGCGCCGCGCCGGGAAAGCTGCCGTGCATCGATTGGACGGAAAAAGAAAATCACAATGGCATCATCGGCAAGAATTTGCCTGACCTTACTGCGCGTTCAAACGCTTCAAGACTTCGTCGGTAATATCGACGGTCGGCGTTGACCAGACAATGGCGTCTTTGCGGAGCAGAACTGTGAGTTTCTGATCAACAGCAACTTTTTGCACCATTGCATTGGCATTCTCAATGTACTTTTTGTCGGTTGCTTCCTGCTGGACTCTCAAAGCTTGAAAAGCGGTGTCTTCCAGACTGTCGGCAACTTTAGCGTTGTTTTTCTGGTAATCCTGCATATCCTTGAGGCTCTTTTTTTCAGCTTCCGAAAGCGTGGCCTGGCCGCTCAGCGTGGTGTTCCTGACCCGGCTTGGACTTATCGTCAAATCCATCCCCGTGATCTTAACTATCGCGAATTTGCATATCGCAGTATGCTGGCGTGGTTGCAAGATGGCTGGAGGGACCTGCAACTCACCGCTATGCTGGTGCAAAACGATAATGCTGCCATCGGCATGATCCGCGCGCTGACGGAAAAGAATATCCGCGTGCCGGACGATCTCAGCATTGTGGGTTTTGATGGAGTGGATCCCTCGACATATGTTGCGCCTCCTCTGACGACTGTTGTTGTGCCGGTTCATGAAATTGGAGTGACCGCCATGCAAGTACTCGTCGAACACATTAACCAGCCGGATCGCCCGCACGAAATTATCAAACTCCCGGTGCAGCTTCATGTCGGTGAAAGCACCGCACCTCCGAAAACTAGTCATTGACCGATACCATTAAAAAGGAGACATTTCATGAAACGACTCACGATTTCCGCACCAGGCGTCGGTGGGCGAGCACGCGCAGGATTCACCCTCATTGAACTGCTTGTTGTCATAGCGATAATAGCAATACTCGCCGCTATCCTCTTTCCCGCCTTCGCCAGGGCGCGCGAAAATGCCCGTCGCGCCAGTTGCATGAGCAATCTGAAGCAAATAGGATTGGGGATTTTTCAATACACCCAGGACTACGATGAAAAGTTCCCGCCGGCTAACTATGGTCCAATCGCAACCCCCACGGGACACGCCCCTGGCAGCACTCTGCCGGGCGCAAAATATACCTCGGCCAGCAATTATGCTACGCAAGGCAACTGGATTTGCTGGATGGATATCATCTTCCCCTACGTCAAAAGCGTGCAGCTCTTCGTTTGCCCCTCAGCGACGGCGTTCCCGGATCACCTGAGCTATGGTTATAGCTCACTGATCAGCGGTCAGAATTTTGATGGCACCAATGTGATACGCGCGCCGCTTGCCCTGGCGGCTCTCACTCGTCCGGCCGAAAGCGTGCTGAGCATGGATTACAACGTTTCCTACGGTAACTTCGCCATGTGGAAGGATTATGTTGCCATCACCACCAACGATGTCGCCTATGGAACCGCCGCCAAGCCGCACCTGGACGGTCCCAATTTCCTTTTTGCCGACGGTCATGTCAAATGGCTCGCCAAAAACAACACTACGGCTCTCGACTACACCAAAACATGGGATCCAACCGCACCCTGATGAATCAAACGTGGTTTAAATGAGGCAAAGCAGTGGCGAACCGAACTCTGGCTCGCTGCTGCTTCGTCGACACATCACTTCGTTAATACACAAAATCCTCTCCATCAAAACTCGCTTGATCTTTTGAGGACTTATTAAATGAATCTTCGCCCCATCTGCTGCACTTGGTTGTTCCTATTAATCTCGACTGTCGGTGCTTTTGCCGCTGAACCCAAACTCACCTTCTATGTACCCTTTGAAGATGGCATTAACGCTACCATCGCCGGCGGCAATCCTCAGGGCAAATTTGGCGCAGGAGAAACCCCGAAATTCACCAACGGCATTGCCGGCCAGGGGTTATTGTCTGGCGCGAATAATCAGAACGTGACGTTTGATGCCTCCGGGAATATCTCGCCCGATCAATGGACGATCACCTTCTGGGTGAAGGGATTTCCGGGCGCTCAATGGAACGGCGGAAAGTACTTTCAAACCTTTTGGTTGCTCGACGGCGCAGAAGGCGACTTCATGTGGTTTTACCACTACATGGATAAAACCAACCCCTGGCTGCTGGCTCAGCCGAAAAAGGGTCAGGGCGACACCACGACCATGATGGTGCCGATAGTCCCCGAGGAACAATGGCACTTCTGGGTAATGAGCTGGCGCAAAGGCAGCGGGGCTTCCATTTACCTGGATGGACAGTTGGTTGGCAATTCGCCCTGCCATGCGCCCACCCCGGTGAAAAACATCACCATCGGGCAAGCGGCCAATCCTTATTCTCCCACGGAGCAGGATAAGATCATCGATGAATTCAAGATCTATGACACCGCACTGGATTCCGGAACTATCGCCCGCCACTACTGGCAGGAAGGCGATTTTGCGCTATATCCCACGCAGACGGTAGCGCCCACAAAGCGCAAGATCACCGTCGATGGAAAAATCGATGCTGTAGAATGGGAAAACGCCGCCGGTTTCACCGGCATGATCGATCAAAAAAGCTGGGAAATCGAAGCGCCGCCAACCTGGGCAAAGGTGACTTACGATGATCAAAACCTTTACCTGGCGATGCACTCGAGCTATCCGGCAAAGGCCAAAGATGCTATTGCTGCCGGGGCATACCTCAAAAGCGATGCTGTCAAACATGATGGCAATGTGAACGATGATGATAGTTTTTTCCTCAACGTCATGCCTCAGGCGTCCACGGGAAAACGATACAACCTCTTCGTCAACAGCAAGGGAACGATAGCCGACTCTCTACAGGATTTGGCAGAAGCAGATCCATCGTGGCAGTCTTCAGCGCAAGTCAAAACCATTCCTGGAGTTAATGGCTGGACGATGGAAGCCGCCATTCCCTTGAAGTCGTTCGGTATCGATCACCTGACCTATGGCACAACCTGGCAAATAAATCTGGGACGCATCTGGAAAAAACGGCGCAAAAGCACAGATGCCTGGGCCGTGGGCAAGCGCATAGACGAGAAGCCCTATGTCGCCGAATCGGGATTGGGGACAGTCTTGTTTTCCAGCACAGCCGATGCAGTTACCGACCTACGGAAATTTAACATTGCGCAAAACGGTCAAATTTCAACAAGCTTGAATCTACACAATCCGGGTACGCAGATCCATGAGCTCAGCGTGATATTGTCGGCTGCGAACAAGGTTCTGCAGCAACAAAAAGTTTCCTTGCCGCCGGGCAGCCGGCAAACCGTAAATTTAACGGCAATTCCGCAGGATGCCGATGGGGGATTAGTTGAAATCACCGTAAAGAATAATGAAAAAGTACTTTTCCGCCAGTCTGCTCCATTGATTTTGGAGCGCGTAGGGCAACTCACGATGTGGAGCTACCCCAGCCTTCACCAGTTGCGCCTGGGCTGGGCTATTCAGAGCGTGTCCAATCCCACTACCCTAAGCCTGGATGTCCAGCTCAAAGATACCGGGGGCAAAGTCGTGCAGACCGCCGCCGTAAAGCAACTCGCATCGATCAATGGCTCGACGTTAATAGATGTGAAATCACTGGCTCCTGGAGAATACACTCTGGAAACGCAAATTAAAAACGCGCAAGGTGTCTTACAGGAGCAGGCCATCGCATTTGAGAAAAAGCCGCTCCCTTCCTGGCTTGGCAATACATTGGGCATCAGCGATACCCCTCCATCGCCGTGGACGAATGTCGAGGTTGCCAAAGACAAAGACACCGTTTCCATCTGGGGACGCACTTACGATTACGCCGGACATTTGTTGCCCACCCAGATCACCAACCGGGGCCAAACGATGTTGGCTGCTCCTATGCGTTTAACCGCACAAGCTGCTGACGGAGCACCCCAATCCAGCCCTTCGGGGAAAGCTGATTCCCGGTGGACTAAAACAAGCGCCATACGAGCTGATTCCTTGCGCAACCAGATCCTGGGACCAGTGGAAGTGAAGTCCGATTCTTATGTGGAATACGACGGCATGACCTGGGTGAATATGACGGTCAGCCCCCACAAAGGACAAGCTCGTTTGAATGGACTGACGCTGGAAATCCCACTCAAAGCGGAATGGGCGCAGTTGATTAAACCTTCCGACGATTACAAGATGCAACAAACCGGGGCTTTGCCGGAAAAAGGCTGGATCGGTAAGGCATCTTCCATGCCCTGGGTCGGCAACGGGGATGGTGGCCTTCAATTTTTTCAGGAAACGACTGCCTCCTGGATTGGCAGCAAAAGCATTGAAATTGTTCCTGACGGAAAAGGCGCAACGATTATGCGCGTGCATCTGATCGATGTGCCGGTGACATTGGACAAACCTTTAAACTTCGCTTTCGGATGGATCACTTCTCCGGTCAAGGCGGCGCCGAAAAACCATCGCGATTGGTTGATTTTGTCGCCGGGTCCCATTGAAACTGATCCCGCCGGAACGAATGCAACGGCGTCTTATGTGCGCCGTGAAACTAAGGTCAATCCCGCCATCAAACCCTATTTTCTCTGGTGGCAGGAGTGGTGGTGGTTGCCGGAGAAGTTCGAAGGCAACTCCGATGAAACCGGCTTGCTGCCTGTCCCCATCACTGGAAACCACCCGAAAAAGAATGCCGTCCCCGAACACTACGGCACCAAATTCTATGGCGCGCCTTATGGGCGCCTAACGCAAATGGGCACGGCCAATCCATGGTTCGAGCAGTTCGGCGATGAATGGGTTCGCAGCACGAGTAAATTTACGCCGAACGAATCGGTGGCCACCGCCAGGCAGCTTACAGGCGTAAGTCAGGCGTCGGCATCAATGCGCGATTTCTATGTGTGGGGCTACGACCGGCTGCTCAATGAAGGTAATGTGCACGCATTGTATTTTGATGAGTCCCATCCGATTTTTGATTCCAATATCTACCATGGCTCCGGGACGCCTCAATCCGATGGCTCCATTGAACCCACCCGCAACATCCTGGGTACACGACGCACCCTCCAGCGCATCTACACTTTGCTGAAAGCAAAGCATCCCGATAACAGAATCTTTATTCACATGTCGGGTGAAATCGTCCTTCCCGTCGATTCATTTTCCGACGCTCTGGTAGATGGTGAGAATTATTACTGGGCTTTGAACCGCACCGACAATCGCGGCTATGAAAACGTGCTCAACATAGATCAATTCAGAACGGAATACTCTTCTCAAAACAACTTTGGCCCGGCCAGTGTGTTTCTACCCCAATTCCAAAACGTCAATTCCATCTCTGCCGATGAGTGGAAAACATTGGGCTATCACCACGCCGATTACATGCTGGGATTAATCTTCCTGCACGATTCCAAAGTCTGGTGGGCCTACATGCCTTTTGAGCATTTGTCCGAGGTTCACACTGCTTTCAATGCCACTGGCCGGAATGCCGACTGGAGCTTTACGCCCTACTGGCAACAAAAATTCTTTCCCCTGCCTACAGGGATTTACGCCAGTATTTACTAATCGCCGGACAGACAAAAATCGGTGTTGGTGATCATGAATACTTCAGGAAAAGATCAGGAAATAGATCTATCCATGATGTTGGGCAACAATAGCTATAAAACGGCTCAGGCGGTTTATCCGAGCCAACCCGTAGAAGTTCAGGACGGTAAGATCAATGCCCTACAAATTGCTAATAATAACTTCATTGCCGTAATGTTGGAAAAATGAAGATTCCAAAAAATCTTATGCAAAATAAAATTCGATTGCTGCTAACCGGATTGGTAGTCACATGCACTGCTATTGTCTGCCACGCACAACAAGGAACGGGAAACTCGAGCGCCTCTTTAACTCTCGCCCAAAACGGCAAAACAAATTACGTCATTGCTCTCGCTGCCGACGCCATTCCTGCCGAACAAACCGCCGCGCGCGAGTTGAGCGAATACCTCGAAAAAATCAGCGGCGCGAAGTTCGCTGTCCAGCCTGAAACCGCTATCAAAGCCGGGATACCGCAGATTCTGGTCGGGGCCGGCATGCGTGCGAAAAAGCTATTACCCGCGCAAAGCTGGAACTATCTAGGCAGTGATGGCGTTGTTATCAAGACTTCCGGCCAGAACCTGATTCTGGCCGGAGGCCGGCCGCGCGGTGCGCTATATGCGGTCTACTCCTTTCTGGAAGATTCACTCGGCGTGCGCTGGTGGACGCCCGCCGAGAGCAAAATACCCACGCAAGGCACCTTGCGCATTCCCGTACAAAATATCTCCTACACGCCCCAACTACGCACCCGGGAAGCGTTCTACAGCAGTGTGCAGCAAGACCCGATCTTCGCCACCCGTCTCAAAAATAACGGCCATCACCAATCACAAACGGAAGAGTGGGGTAGTCATAATTCGATTTTAGGTTTCGTCCATACCTTCGATAAATTGCTGCCACCGGAAAAATATTTCAAAGACCATCCCGAATGGTATAGCGATCCCGCCAATGACGGCAAACCCTGTACCGCTGCCTCAAAGATGCCCTTGCCTCAACAATCGCAGCTCTGCCTGACCAATGAAGCGGCGCGCCTCGAATTAACCAAAAATGCCCTCGAATGGATTCGTAAAGATCCGGGCGCGGGCATGATCTCGATTTCACAAAACGATAACTACAACAAGTGCAATGCGCCTGCAGACTTGGAAATCGAAGCCCGCGAAGGTTCGCCTGCCGGCCCATTGTTGCATTTCGTGAACGCGGTCGCTGCCGACATCGAAAAAGAATTCCCCGGCTTTTTAGTTGAAACCCTGGCTTACCAATACACCCGCAAGCCGCCGCGCCTGGTGCGCCCGCGCAAGAATGTCGTCATCCGCCTTTGCTCCATCGAAGCCGATTTCTCGAAGCCTCTCAATAGTAACGCCAACGCCGAGTTTCGCGGCGACGTGCTGGGCTGGAAAGCCATCGCGCCGCGCCTTTTCATCTGGGACTACGTCACCAACTTCGGCAATGTCATCATGCCGCACCCGAACCGTCCGGTTTTCGCTTCCAATATCCGCTTCTTCGCTGCCAACAATACCATTGGCCTTTTCGAGCAGGGCGATGCCTACTCCAACGGCACAGGTGATTTTGTCGCGATGCGCGTCTGGCTGCTGTCGCATTTGATGTGGAATCCGGCCCACGACCAGAAGAAGCTGGAAGACGAATTCCTCAATGGCTACTACGGCGCGGCCGCACCGCACTTGCGCGCATATCTGACCATCATTGAAAGTGCCTTCGCCAAAAGCGGCCTGCAGCTTTCGACATTCCAGGGCAACCACTCCTACCTCACCCTCGACGCCATGAACGCCGCGACCCGCCACTTCAAACTGGCCGCTGCCGCGGTTGCGGGCGATGCAACCCTTGCGCGGCGGATCCGACGCGAGCGATTGGCACTCGACCACGCCTGGATCTTGCGCTACAAAGTCCTGCAGCGCGAAGCACAGCAAATGAACGTCGCCTTTGAAGGACCGGAAAGCCTGGCCCAGCTCATCACCGATTTCGTGGACACTGCGCGCGAATTCAAAACCTCGCAAAGAGGTGAAGGGCAGCCCTTTGAATTGTATGCGGCACTACTTCTCAATCGCGCCCAGGCTTTGGCCGCGCCCCGCGCACCCCAGCCGGATTTCGCGCGCGATAGAAAAGAAGAAGACGTAATCGATGCGCAGGAACTCGATTTTCGTTTTTACAATGAGGGCATCATTGTCTCCGTTGTGGACGATCCTGCTGCGTCCAACGGAAGAGCCGCCAGGATGATCGGTGATACCAACATCTGGGCCACCCAGTTTGCCTTCGACGAAAGCGATGAATTCTTGCAGGAAGGTGTATGGCACTGTTATGCCTATGTTCGCGTGCAACCCAGGCAGGATGCTGCGCCTGGCCCGGCTCTGGGCATCGGCCTCTACGATGTGATGAACAAAAAAGAGCTGGCCACCATCACCAAAACCCTCGCCGAAGTAGGCGGAGCAGAATACAAGGTCGTCGATATGGGTCGACACGCCCTGCATTCACAGATGTATTTCTATGTCTCTCCGCCCAACCGCGCTGACATCGAAAGCGTGTTCGTCGATCGCTTCCTGCTAATACGCGAAACGCCGTAAATACCTACTGCATAAATTGAGTTGTTCCAAATATCGCTCTTGTGATAAACCGCCTGACTGCTTCTGACTAAAAGGCAATACTCCGGGCACGGACAATACTCACAGAGGGAATATGCAGAAACCAGCATCCAACGAATTTTTCAAAAAGTTATATTTCATCGTTTTCTGCGTCGGCATTTTAAGCGGCGCTACCTTTAGCACTTCCGCACAAACCCGCGGCGCTTCGAAACAACAGGCTGCAAGTAAACCTGCCGCGAAGCAAGCTCCAGGCAAGCAACCGGTCAAACAGGCCAGCAAGCCCTCCGTTCCGAAGTCCTCCGGTGCGTGGACGGGCACGATCACCTACACGCGCACGCAGTCGATGAACAATAATAAAACCGTCCAACGCGTTTCCGGCCGGGGCGAAGATACGACCGATTCGCAGATGAAATACGATTACAAGGGCCGTGTCGTCGTCATCGAAGCTCCCGAAAAAAACGGTTCGAGTATCGGTAAAGCCAATATTACGCACACTTTTTCGGCGGTCGAAAAAGTCAGCAGTACGGAAAAGAATTCGTGTGATGGCGGCAAAACCTGGCAGGACATGAAGGGCGAATCCGTCTCGAGAACCGAAACGAGCGGCGACGCCAGCAATCAGGAAGCGAACGTCAGCATCGGTGTCAATGATGACGGAACATATACCGTGAGCGTCGGCTTGCCGGAGATTAAAGGCATGATCACCGGCTCGCAAACCTCGACCTTCAGCGGTCAGTGCACGCCGAAAGAAGGAAAAAACCTGACGATGCCGGCGATCGAAACGACGATCCAGGGGAACTCGCTGACCAGCGACGGCAAGAACCGCGTCGATCCGTCCGACCCCAATCGCCTGAGCGGAAGCTACACCATGTCGTGGCAGGGCGTGACCGAGACGATCACCTGGAACCTCCAAAAAGACGGTGCACCGCTACGCCTGGTCGATTTGAAGTTCGAGGATATGAAATTCCCGAACTGGAACGAATGGAAAGAAATCTCCGAACAGACCGGTACCATTGACGGCAATCTCGTCAAAATCAAGGCGACAGTATTGAACACATCGGGCGAAACGAAATCGGCCGACGTGAAGCTCAAGGAAACCTACAAGGGCGACAAGTGGGATGGTGCCCGCCCGGACGGCCTGCTCGAAGGCGGCGACCTTTCCATAAGTCTCGAACCCGGCGAGGAGCGCGAAGTCGAGCTGGTCTGGGATTCGAGCGGCTACGCCTGGTTCGACGACGGCCGCCCTCGCCTCGTGCAGCGCGTCAAGGCCGAGTTGGTGGAAAAGGGCAAAAAGACGGATGAACTGACCAAAAACCTGAAAGTCGCGCCGAAGCCCCTCATTCTAGTGCACGGCCTCTGGAGCAACTGGAAGGCTTGGGAAAGCTGGCAGAATATCTTAACTACCTCTCACTCCTACGATTGGAAAGCGTTTCCGGTCGGTGAAAGGCCGGATAAAGGCGTCATGAATACCGGCGGCGAGTTTCTTTCGACCAGCCCGACCAATTCGATTTTTGAAAACTCGCAGCAGCTCGGCAAATACATCAAGTACGCCCAGCAAGACCGCAACGCGTGGCACGTCGATATCGTCGCCCACTCGATGGGCGGGCTGATTTCGCGGCACTACATCCACCAGTTCATGCCCGCGGCCGAGCCCGATGGCCGCCCGCAAATAGCGCATCTCATTCAGCTCGGAACACCGAATATGGGCACCCCCTGCGCCGACGTCATGAACTCGACGTTTGAACTTTTAGGAAAAAACGTCGAAGCCGTGCGCCAGTTGCGCCAGGATGTTGCCGCCGAATTTAACAAAGTCAACGTCAATCGCAAAGGCGTGAAATTCTCGGCCCTGGCGGGCAATCCGCTGCCGACGATGTGCAAGTCAGTGGTCTGGAACGACGGCTGCGTGGCCGTATCGTCGGCCATCTGGACCATCAAGGACAACGCGCTTTCGCCACGCCTCCACACCGACCTGACCGGAACCCCTGATTTCTCGACATTCGTCAAACCGCGGCTGGCCATCGGCCCGAAAGGCAATCACAATCCGGAAGTCCCACAAGCGGCCAGCCTGCCGAATTCCCTGAAGCAGGTCATCCAGACTCTGAACGGCAATCCCGCGCCCCGGTTCATCAACGTGAGCTATAAAATGCAGCCTGTGGCCGCGACAGCCATTGATAAAGACCCGTTCAAACCCGATTTCGCCAAAGCCGTCAAGCTCGAGCCCAGGCAAACCGTCGAAGTCGATATCCCGATCGAAGCAGCCAGCAATTTCGGGCTAACTTTTATGGCCGATCCATTAATATCCGCCACGCTTCAAAGCGATCAGGGCGTCATCGGCAAAAACCTGGCCAAAACCCCCGAGGCCTCCGTGTGGTTTCGCTCGATATTTTTCGACAAGCCGACTACAGAGGGAACGTGGAAGCTGAAACTGGAAAACACTTCCGACCGCGAGCTGGAAGCAATTCTATCAACGTGGAAAGACGCCGCGAACTAAAGTCGGCGTCGGAAATAGCGATTACCCAATCAACAAAGCCCGCCAAAACGAATCATCAAATGAGAAATGTTTTGGCGGGCTTTGTTTTGCCTGCTCTCGGACGTGTCTTGCAACAGCGTCATTAATATCTATCTTCAAATAAAGTCTGCGTGTGGAAGTGTGAGAAAGGTTTGGACAATCTCGGGTGAGAACTGTTGTCCGGACTGACGTGAAATCTCAGCCACGGCTTCTTCAACCGGCCACGCCTTTTTATAAGGTCGCTCATGGGTCAGTGCATCGAAAACATCGGCCACGGCAACGATGCGGCCTGCTACTGGGATGTCTTCGCCAGATATTCTTTGCGGATAACCACGCCCGTCCCAGCGCTCGTGATGCGCCAATGCAATCTCCGCGGCCAGTTGGAGCCAGGGTGAAGAGCTCTCGGAAAGAATCTTTGACCCGATGATGGTGTGATGCTTCATCGTCTCAAATTCTTCGTCAGTGAGCTTTGCCGGCTTTAATAAAATCGAATCGGAAATTCCGATTTTTCCGACATCATGCAAAGGTGCGGCGCGAATCATTAAATCGACATCATGTAGCGGCCAGCCCATCACCGCTGCAATCTGTCCGGCTACAGCTCCTACACGCCGAGTGTGAAGCCCTGTGTCGTCGTCTCGGTACTCAGCAGCTATCGCCAAACGCTGCAAAGTTTCCAGTTGGGATTTTTCCAGGTCGCGGGTGCGCTCGCGGACTTTAGTTTCCAGCAATACATTGTTAAAGCGCGTTTCCAGCAAATTCTTAATGCGGAGAAGCACTTCAACTTCATCCAAAGGTTTGGTCAGAAAATCGCTGGCGCCTTCTCTCAAAGCTCTGTGTTTGGTCGCCGTTGTGGCATCGCCTGTGAGAACCAGGATGGGGACCGACTTATCGGTGACCTCGGAATCGCTCGCCATCTCGCAATGCAGCTTTTGCATCACGGCGAAGCCATCCAGATGTGGCATAGCGAGGTCCAGCAAAACAATATCGGGTAAAACGCTACAGAATAGCTCGTGCGCCTGCCGTGAATCGGCAGTGCTGTATACATTGTCATATCCCGCTTCTTGAAGAATCACCTCCAAAAAACGGATATTGGCTTTTTCGTCATCGACAATGAGAATTTTTCCTTGTTTAACAATGGCTTCCGGCATTATGCAGGCTCCTCATTATTTTTGAGTGTGTGGCGATTGCCGGCGCCACGGGTCAGAAATTTATTCAGCGTTTTATGAAACAAATCAACGTCCAGTGGCTTGGTCAGGTAGGCGTGGGCTCCGGCGCTCAACAGCCGCTCGATTTGATTGGGCGTGGCGTCCGCACTCACGACAATGACGGGAATGTCCCTGGTGATAGCTGATTGCTGTAACCTTGTCAGCACTTCTTTACCATGAATATCGGGCAAGTGTAAGTCGAGGAGAATGAGGTCGGGCTCGTGCTGACGTGCCAGTTCCAAACCGATGCGGCCCTGTATCGCCGAAATCAAATGAATCTCCGGTCGATCATGGAGAATCACTTCCAGCAGTCGCAAGTTGGAAGGGTTGTCTTCAATACACAACAAGGAATACCTTTGCGTATTTTCTCCATTTTCCGTCTCGCGAGTTGATTGCAGTGATTGCTTTGTGTTTTGTGCAGGCGGTGCAGCGGCATTGGGCAGTTCAATCGTAAATGTGGTGCCCTCCCCGGGACTACTCTGCACGCTCAACGTTCCGCCCATCGCCGTCACCAGGCGCTGCGATAAAACCAAACCCAGCCCGGTACCTTCAATCTCCGATTCCGCCGCGTTCAACCGTTCGAATGGCGTGAAAAGTTTGGGCAGGTCATGGGGAGAGATTCCCGGTCCCGTATCGCAAATTGCAATGATGGTGTGCGCGTCCGAATCATTTGAACACAGGATTTCGACCTGGCCTGCCTCGCGATTGTATTTAATAGCGTTGGACAAAAGATTGATGAGTACTTGCTTGAGTCGCCGGCTGTCCGCCAGAATGTAGCTGTGCTCCAATTCTCCAAGTTCATAGCGGAGTTGAATGCCGCGCTCCTCCGCCAGTGGTCGAATCAGCATGCATGCTTCGGGAATGATGTCATTTAAAGCCGTTGGCTCGAGGGAGATCTCAAGGCGCCCGGCTTCGACCCGTGCGATATCCAATATCTCGTTAATGAGATCCAACAAATGATGTCCGCCTTTGAGGATATAACCGGTGCTTTCCTTGCCCAGCGGCGTAAGATCTTGTCTCTCCAAAATCTGCCCGAAACCAAGAATCGCATTCAAGGGAGTGCGTAGCTCATGGCTCATTCGCGAAAGAAATTCACTCTTAGCCAGGTTGGCGGCTTCAGCTTCCCGTTTGGCCTCAAGTAGCGCCACCTCCGCCAGCTTCTGTTGCGTAATATCTTCATAGCTACAAAGTACCCCGACGACCTGGCTTTCATTGTCATGCAAAGGAACTTTGTTGGTGCGAATCCAGACTGTACTACCGTCGGCTTTCGTCAGGCTTTCTTCAATATTGAGCTTGGCGGTATCCGTTTCCATGACAAATCGGTCGTCCGCGCGGTACAGGTCTGCTTCTTCCGCCCAGGGCATGTCGAAGTCGTTTTGGCCTATCAACTTCTCCGTTGAATCGAAACCCGCATCCAGCGCCAGACGGTGATTAGCTCCAAGGTAGCTGCTCTCGCGGTCTTTCCAGAAAATAGCCTGCGGAATATGATTCATCACCAGCTGCAACATATGTTGCGTATCGCGGAACGCTTCCGAAGCCTCACGCAACGCGCTCATCGCCATCTGGCGCTCGACGCCTTCTACACGCAGCGATTCATTCGCTAGATTCAACTCGGAGGTTCGTTCGAGGACGTGTAATTCCCTTTCCAGCACAGTGGGATCCGAAGCTTGGAATTCACGTGACTTGAAGTCGCGGC
>JADMIO011411871.1_pt1 | contig 48277 bp, 38 predicted proteins | sample 8958161 | NCBI WGS metagenome assembly JADMIO01 (sample SAMN16585339, study PRJNA669376) | soil metagenome | isolation source: Crop rotation soil | place: USA: Cullars Rotation, Alabama | collected 2011
GCCGCGACTTCAAGTCACGTGAATTCCAAGCTTCGGATCCCACTGTGCTGGAAAGCTGGAAAGAGCGTCATAATGGCGTTGGGTCTCGCTTCAATTTTGAAAGAGAACACGCTCGGCACTCTTCTGGGTGGAATTGCCGGTTACGTGTTGTCGCAGGGCGTCGGCAGAGCAGCGGCTCAGGCAGTGAAGGAAGGAATACTGAAAGGCGGTCAGCTACAGACGGCCGCATCAGTACCGCCTACTTTGGCAGCAGTCACGCCGAACACTGGCCCAGCCGCGGGTGGCACTGCCGTGATTATCACAGGCACCGGCTTTGATTCAGTTACGTCCGTGACGTTCGGCGGTGCGGCCGCGACGATCACTCATCAAACAAGCACCGCGCTCGAAGTAACGACGCCGGCGGGTCACGCCGGTGTTGTGGACATTGTCATCACTACCAACGACGGGCACGCCGTGACGTTGACCGCCGGTTTCACGTTTACCTAATCTGATCGACGTTTCGACTTCTTGTGCTTCTCGATAATTCTGAGCGGCGTGGCGAAGAAGTCAAACTCCTCACGCAGACGATTCAACACGTAACGCTCGTATGAAAAGTGCAGTCCCGGCTTGCCGCCGGATGTGAACACCACAAACGTCGGCGGCCGCAGACCAACTTGCGTCAGGTACTGAACTTTCAAACGCGAAAACCCACTGCGGCCCGGCGTCGGCGCAGTACCTCCACGTGGCTGCGCAATCGCTCGTTCAAAGAAGTCGTTCAACTGCGCCGTCGGTATGCGTCGATTACGGGCCTCATCTGCGCGCTCAACCAGCGGCAAGATCCGTTCAACTCGCTGCCCTGTCAACGCCGAGATCGTGATCACCGGTGCCCACTCGAGAAACTTCATCCTGTCGCGCAAGTTGCGCTCAAACTCCGCAGCGGTGTTTGTCTCCTTGTCTTCGACCGCATCCCACTTGTTCACCGCGATGATGATCGAACAGCCTGCATCGACTGCATAACCCGCGATGTTGGCGTTGAGCGCAGTCACACCTTCAACTGCATCGATCACAACGATCGCAACGTCTGCGCGTTCGAGACTCTTGCGCGCCATGATGACCGACAACTTCTCAGCCATCTCGTCAGTTTTTCCCTTGCGGCGAATCCCGGCGGTATCAATCAGTCGGAACCTGCGCTCGGGCGTCTCCAGCAGCGTGTCGATCGAATCGCGCGTCGTTCCCGCAACTGGCGAGACGATCACACGATCTTCGCCGAGCAGTCGGTTCAGTAACGACGACTTACCAACATTCGGCCGTCCGACAATTGCCAACCGCAACTCCCTTTCCTGATCCGTGTCATTCGTGTTTGTCTGTGGCAATAAAGCGACGACGCCGTCGAGCAGTTCGCCAATCCCGATCCCCTGCTCTGCCGACACCGGAATCACCGCTTCAAACCCAAACTGATAAAACTCCGTACTCTCGCTCTCCAGACTCGCCGAGTCGCTCTTGTTCGCCGCGATCACGACCGGCTTACCCGTTTCGCGCAATAGTCCCGCCAGCTCCTCGTCGAGCTGCGTGATTCCTCTGCGGGCATCGACAACCCAGATCAGCAGTTGCGACTCGTCGATCGCTTTTCCCGCCTGCCTGAAGATATTTGCCGGAATCACCGCATCGTCGTCCGGCACGATGCCGCCCGTGTCGATCAGCGAAAATTTCATTCCCGCCCAATCGACCTCGCCGTAGATGCGATCGCGTGTGATTCCCGGCTCGTCTCCGACAATGGCGCGACGCTGTCCAATCAGGCGATTGAACAGCGTCGACTTGCCAACATTCGGACGGCCCACAATGGCCACCATAGCTCGCTTCATTTCCATCAGCGGTCGATAGCTTACAGGGCGTTCTAATCCGGCATCAATCCGTGGTATAAGCCTCTAGTCTTCGAGCTCGCTTTTGAAGGGACTTCCGTATGAAACGGTTTCTCGCAACTCTATTCATTACGCTCTCGTTCACGCTTTCTCTTTACGCCCAGGAACATACAACACGACGGCCACCGGCAACGGCTCCGGCTCGACCAGCAGCGACACCGACGCCCGCACCTGCGGTCGATAACGGCGGTTGGGTGCGTTTCAACTCCGTGGCCGGCCGGTTCTCTGTTCTCATGCCGGAGATTCCTGAGGATAAAGCCGAAACGACGCAGAGCGACCACGGCCCATATACCACGCACCTCTTTATCGTGCGCGATGACAAGAACGTCTACTTAATTGGGTGGGTCGACTACGATCCGAGTTTCAACTTCAACCGGCAGGCCGAGTTGGAGGCGAATCGCGACAACTTCGTTAAGGGCATCAACGCGACGTTGATCACCACGCGGACCACGAGTCTCGATGGTTATCCGGTGATTGAGTTCACCGCGGAAACGGCCGATCGCACTTTCAGGTCGCGCGTTTTTATGGTCGGACGTCGCCCCTATCAGATTGTCATCGGCACTCCGAAGGATGCGCCGGATGCCGCGTCCACTGGCCGGTTTTTCAATTCTTTCAAAGTAAGTCCGTAGTTGAGTTCTCACAATTAAAGGACGGCGCTGATGAAGCGTAGAGACTTTCTGCACACAACCGCGGCAGCGAGTGTGTTGGCAATTGCCCGACCCGCGTCTGCTGTCACTCCACCCGCCTTCGAACTCGATGAACTAACACTCGCCGAACTTCAGCAGGGGCTTCAGTCCGGCAAGTATTCAGCGAAATCACTCATTGAAAAATACACCGATCGCATCAATGACATCGATCGTCGTGGTCCAACATTGCGTTCGGTGATCGAACTTAACCCCGACGCCGAGTCGATAGCTGTGGGACTCGATCGCGAGCGCAAAGAACGTGGCGCGCGTGGTCCGCTGCACGGCGTTCCGATCCTGATCAAAGACAATATCGATACACACGACCGGATGATGACTACCGCGGGATCGCTCGCACTCGTCGGCTCGAAACCAACGGAGGATGCATCTGTCGCGAAGAAACTGCGCGACGCCGGCGCGGTTATTCTGGGCAAGACTAACCTGAGCGAATGGGCCAACTTCCGTTCGACGAAATCCTCGAGCGGCTGGAGCGGCCGCGGCGGACAAACAAGGAACCCATATGCGTTGGATCGAAATCCGTGCGGCTCAAGCTCCGGCTCCGGCGTTGCGGTAGCCGCCAATCTTTGCGCTGCAGCAATCGGCACGGAAACCGACGGCTCTGTCGTCTGTCCATCTTCAGCGAATTCGCTCGTCGGCATTAAACCAACGGTCGGTCTTGTCAGTCGCGCCGGCATCATTCCGATCGCGCATAGTCAGGACACGGCTGGACCAATGGCCCGCACCGTTGCCGACGCCGCAATACTGCTCACGGCGCTGGTTGGCGAAGATGCGCGCGATCCGATGACGAAGGACAGTCGTGGTAAAGCGGCGACGGATTATACGAAGTTTCTCGATCGTGACGGCTTGCGCGGAATGCGTCTGGGCGTCGCGCGCAAACACTTCGGTTTTAGCGAGCGCGTCGACACGTTGATGAGCGATTTGATTAAGGAGATGAAACAACTCGGCGCGGTGTTTGTCGATCCGGCTGACATTCCGACCACCGGGAAGTTTGACGCTTCTGAGTTTGAAGTGCTGTTGTATGAGTTCAAAGCCGATCTCAACACGTATCTCGCCGGACTGGGACCACAGGCGCCGGTCCACTCGCTGCAAGACGTTATCACTTTCAACGAACGCAATCGCGATCGCGAGATGCCCTACTTCGGCCAGGACATCATGGAGAAAGCGCAGGCGAAAGGGCCGCTCACAACCAGGGCATACATTCAGGCACTGAATAAGAACCATCTGCTCACGCGCGTGCAAGGAATTGATTTCATCATGCGCAAGCACCAGCTCGACGCGCTCATCGCGCCGACTGGTGGACCACCGTGGCCAACCGACTGGCTTAACGGCGATCACTTTACCGGTGGTTATTCGACCCCGTCGGCTGTCGCGGGTTATCCACACATCACCGTGCCCGCGGGGTACGTTTTTGGCATGCCGGTCGGGCTGTCGTTCTTCGGCGGCGCGTGGAGCGAAGGAAAGTTGATCAAGATGGCGTACGCGTTTGAGCAAGCCACGAAAGCGCGCCGCACGCCGAAGTTTTTGCCGACCGTGAGTTTTGAATAACGGAACCCACCCGCTACCGCGTCGTGGTACTGACCTCAAGCCACGATGATCTGCAATTTGGCGTTTGAGCTAACTGAGGTCAGTACCACCACGCGGTAGCGGGTGGGTGGTGCTTCAGCACCAGGTTCGCAATTTTCAAGAAGCGGCAAGGCTCGAGTTGAGCCTATCCTTCGTTCGAGAGGACCAGACGATGCCACGCACCGCAACGCAAACGAAGAAGAAATCGATTTACAGCGTTCATCCCGGCGTGTTGATGACGCAGAAGTGGATCGGTGAACTGAAACAAAAGACCGGTCGCACGCTCGAAGACTGGCTCAAGTACATCAAGAAAGAAGGTCCGGCGGACGAGCAGGAACGCCGCGCTTGGCTCAAGGACGAGTTCGGTCTGGGCACGAACACCGCGTGGTGGCTGGCTGAGCGTTCACTCGGCAAAGGCACAGAAAGCAGCGATCCGGACGCATACTTAGCATCGGCCGAACGTGACGTGGACAAGATGTTTTCCGGTGGCAAAGCGCACTTGCGCCCGATTTACGACGCGCTGCTGAAGTTAGGATTGAAGACTGGGAAAGAAGCGAAGGCGTGTCCGTGTCAGACAATCGTGCCGCTGTATCGCAATCACGTCTTCGCGCAAATCAAACCGACTACGCAGACGCGCATTGATATGGGCTTCGCGCTCGGTGACTTGAAACCTACCGGCCGCTTGATCGATACCGGCGGTTTCGCCAAGAAGGATCGCATCACTCACCGCATTCCGATCACTTCGCTGGACGACATCGACGACGAAGTGAAACGCTGGCTCAAAGTCGCATACGATCGCGACGCTTAAAATTCAGTTTCGACGGTTCAAACTCAGTATGCCATCCTCACCTGGTATCGAACTCGGCAAGTTAGGCGAGCAGTACGCCGCCGCATATCTCGAACAACTCGGCTATCGCTTAGTCGCTGCGAACTTCACCGTGCCGGTAGGTCGCAATTTGCGCGGCGCTACCGTCAACGCCGAGATCGACCTCGTAGCTTACGACGGCAAGATTCTCTGTTTCATTGAAGTGAAGACTCGTGCGTCCGATTGGTTCGCACCACCGCAAGCCAACATTGATCTCCGCAAACGGCGCCAAATCGCGCGCGCCGCTCGCGCGTACCGGCGGCTGTTCGAACTCGAAAACGATCCGTACAGATTCGACGTCGTCACCGTGGTGTTAGACGATCTCACATCGCCACGCGTAGATCTCTTCCGAAACTATTTCACTCTTTGATCGGTTGTGTCTGGTTTGGACCGCGGCGGCGCGTTTTTCACGTACTTATCAAACCAACTGATCATTTCGTAAAGCACGTGCTCGATGCTTTCGCGTCCGGCGTAACCGTGGGCCTCGTGCGGCAGCATCACCAGCCGCACCGTTGCGCCGTTTCCTTTCAACGCCTGGTACATCCGCTCCGACTGAATCGGAAACGTGCCGCTGTTGTCGTCCGCTTCGCCGTGAATCATCAGCAACGGCTCGTTGATCTTCGAGGCAAACATGAACGGCGAGACTTTGAGATAAAGCTCGGGCGCTTCCCAGATCGTACGCCGCTCGTTTTGAAAACCGAACGGCGTCAACGTGCGGTTGTACGCGCCGCTGCGCGCAATGCCTGCGCGAAACAGATCCGAGTGGGCCAACAAATTCGCGGTCATAAATGCGCCGTAACTGTGACCACCGACACCAACACGATCGGGATCCGTCACGCCCATTTCGACCGCTTTGTCGATCGCCGCTTTCGCGCTCATCACGATCTGTTCGACATAGGTGTTATTAACTGTTTCCGGCGAACCGACGACGGGCATGGTCGCGTTGTCGAGCACTGCGTAACCTTCCAGGAGAAAGAACAAGTGTGATGGACCAACGATCGACGTGGCACGCTGTGTCGAGCCAGTGATCTGTCCTGCGGTGTTAGCGTCATTGAACTCGAGTGGATACGCCCAGACTACGGTTGGCAATCTCGTTCCCTCTTTGTAATTCGGCGGCAGGTAGAGCGTGAAGGAACACTGCACGCCGTCAGCGCGCTTGTAAGTCACGAGTTGTTTTCTGATGCCGCGCAACTGCGGTGTTGCATCGGGGAACTTCGTTAGTGCACGCGTTCCGGCCACGGCGGACGTGACGGTCAGGCTGGCACGAACAAAGTAGTTTGGTGCTTCAATCGGCGATTCACGACGCGTGATGAACTGCGACGCGTTGTCGTCGAGCAAAGCGATTGGCGCTTCGTAGGCGTTAGCATCGCTGCGGAAGAGGCGCTCTGATTTGAGTGTTTGCAAGTTGAAGCGATCGAGAAACGGGCGATCGCCTTCAGGCGACGCGCCTGCGCCCGAGAGAAAGATCCAATCACCGTTTTGCATGATCGCGCGTTGGCCGCCGAGAGCGCGCGTGCTCGGAATGCCGGGGTCGCTATAACGATCCTGCTGGTTGCGGCTCCAGATTAACTTCGCCGCAGCTTCAGGCTTGTCCGGATCGATCGTGAACGTTCTCACCCAACGCTTGTCGCGATCGTAGTCGGAAACAAACATCACACCTTTATCGGTGAAGCCCGCGCCGCTGAAACGTTGTTCGGTTTTGAAGATTTCGACTGGCTGACTCGTGAACGGTGCCTTGAGCATCAGCACTTGATCGCGATACGGCACCTTCTTCTTCGGATCACCGTTATCGAGCGCTTTGACCCAAACAAGCGTTGCCGGCTCGGTAGGTCGCCAGCGCGGCGCGCGTGGACCAGTGATCACGCCGTCGATCGGCACCTGATCCGCAAGCGGCAGACTCGCGAGCTTGTAAACGACTTTGCCTTTCGTGTCCCACACTTCGAGATCTTTCGGAAACGCGAAATCAGGGAACAAGTAAGAGAACGGACGATATGCGCGCGTCACGAGGAGGTGATGACCGTCAGGCGCGGGATCGGCGTCTTGAAAGATCGCAGGTTGGCCGATCGGAGTTACTTTTCCGCTCATCGAATCGACAAGCGCCAACTGCGAAGTCGCGTAATACTCGAACAGGTCCTCATCGTGCGGCGTCTTGAGTAAGTCTTCATAAGTTACGACCGGTCCGGGACGGCCCGAGCTTTCCTGCGTGTTCGGTTCCGTCGGCACGGCAGGTGTTGCGGGTGCAGCGTTACGTGTTGGCGGCACAAGTTGGACCAGCAGCGTGCGGCTGTCGGGCATCCACGCGAGCGGATTACCAAGCACGGAATTGATCTGCACTCCTTTGACGTTGTGAATCTTTCCGGTAACAACGTCGCCTAGCCACAGTTCGACGCGCGTCGATGTGGTGTTCAGGAATGCGAAGTGTTTGCCGTCTTCACTCCAATCGATTCCGCTGATCTTCGCGCCGGGTGGCACATCGATCTTCACTTCAGAACCGTCGGCGATGCGTTTGAGTGTGAGTGCGACTGAATACTGCAACCGATGCGGCGAGTTTGAAGCGGGATTAATACGCCGGCCGGCGAGTCGCAACATCGGCTGCGCGAGATCGGCGAGTGGCGGATAGCGGAGGCCCGTCGCGAGAATCATGTTATCGCTCGTTGGACTGACGGAAGCGCCTGGTGTGACTGGCGCGTTAAGAATGTCGAGCACTTCTTTAGGCGGTTTCTTATAGCCCTGCTGAGCGTTGCTGGTGATTGCGAGCACGAGCAGAACGAGCGCCGACACGAGCAAGAATCTGTTTTGTTTTTTCATGGTAGGGTCCTCCGGAAAGCGACCGCAAATTATTAAATTGGTTTGTACATGTCAACTTAGAGACGACGTGTTTTATTTTGAGTGAGTTCGTTGACGGAGTGATCGGACGTGCTTAGACTGCGTGCATAGACTCGACGGCTGCGCGTCGGTACCGGCGTGAGGCTTAGGGTTAAAACAACGGCGCAATGTTACTGGGTTGATCCCCTTTCGCATTGCGCTGTTTGTTGTGTTTGCTGGGAATTGAGACAGCGGGGCTCGCTTGACAAGCGAGTTCGAATCGCTAGAATCGACGCTGCTCCGAGCGGGAGTAGCTCAGTGGTAGAGCATCGCCTTGCCAAGGCGAGGGTCGCGAGTTCAAGTCTCGTCTCCCGCTCCAAAAACTTTATTTATCTTCGCGCTTCTATTGTCCTCACTCGTCTAAGACTTCTATCGCCATTACGGGATGAACCTCCCACGCAGTCTGCCGCCAGTTGTTTCCGATGCGCCGCCCCTTGCGGTCTTTCTTGATCCGTCCCTTGTTGTCTTTCTGGAACCCGATTTTATTGTCGGGATCGTTTGCCCATGCTTCCTGCGAATGGTCAGTATCGAAATAGAGATAGCCTGAGAAGCGCACACGATGACGTTCCAACTTCTTTAATGCCTCCGTCGACCAGTCGTTTCCGATATTCGAACTGAGTAAACCTTTCGACGCCAGGATCCGAATGCGGCGGGTGACCTCCACGACGTACACATTGCGTCCGCCGGTTTTGTCAGTGTTCTCATCGGGAAGGACATTTATATGCGTGTCGCAATACTTTGGGATTTTCGTTTTGCAGTTGCACGATTCGCCACTCGAGCAACCACCAGTCGAAACGCTGTCAACATATCCTTCAAGGGTCACAGCGCGTTGGTTGTTCTCGTCGGAGCTGTCTGGAAACTCAACGATCGCCTTCTCGTGGTTGTCAGGATGACCCTGGTTTAGTGCGAGTAGTTCTTCGAACGTAATGGGTTGGAAATCCTCAGATGGCAACTCAAATCGATTCTTGAGGTTGTTTAATTTAGCTTTCTCTTCGTCAGTCGCGGCACCATCCATTCCACAGGTCTTGTTTCCACCTACTTTGATTGTTGTCAGATCCGGCCAAGGCGTTGGAGCGGGTCGTGGCTTGAGTGTGATCGTTGCGCTTGCCAGGGGCGGCTGAGTCGTAACCAACCACATAACTGATAGAGCGAGAATAGAAGTAGCGACGGCAAGGGTCTTCATCGGATGGGGACCTCCGAGGTTGAGATTGAAACGCGAGGAACGAGCGGCTTATACCACCGATAAGGCAAAGGCACAACAAAGATCGCGAGTCACACGAAGATCGAGAGTCTTGGAACGGCAGCCAACTGTTGCTGGTGAAGGCGGAATCAGACCAAAGACCCATGGAAGGGTGCTATTTTGCGGGCGCTCTTTTTCATGTTAGAGTCGCCGCCACGACGGAGAACGCCCGTGTTAAGCGGATTCAGGCGGCGTAGCCAAGTGGTAAGGCAGAGGTCTGCAAAACCTTTATTCATCGGTTCGATTCCGATCGCCGCCTCCAACCAGCTCGACTACTCACAGACAACTCACCGTTGAGCACGATACTCTGTACTAAATAAAATGTGGTTTGAGATTGGTGTTGTTTGCGGCAGAAGGTGAACTTAACCTGAACTCCAACCCACACACAATTCACGTAGACGTCACCCCGTTGGTCCAAATACTAACTCTGCACAATGACCCGCAACTGTGCAAAAACTTTCAAGACATCAAAAGTAATACCGTCATCGTAGAATCGCCACCCCTATCTCTCCGGCAGTACTCCCACCAGGCAGTCTTCGAGCCACCAATTGAGCGGCATGATGAAGTATCGATCCTCAATCCAAAGTGAACCGCTGAACAGCATAGACGGTGTGAAGCCGCCCGGTTTGGCCCCATAAGGCGAGCGAGCGCTAATAACCTTCTCCCCGGACGAGACGTTGTAAACGTCAACGAAAACTTCGCCGCGACCCGGCTCATCGCCCCCCGCGGGAAATCCCGGCAGCATCCCTCGATCCGGTTTGTCCTTACTGGACCAGCTAAAGACTGCTATCCACGTCTCGCGCGGCGACACGAGCGCGACGACATTTCCCCACGACTCGCCTGATTTCCGATACATGCGACCCTTGTATTGCACGCCCTCCTTTGCGGCTGATGAGTTTTGCGAGGAAGTTATTGTGTGGTAGCTGTGAATGACCTTAGTCGCAGTGTCCCACTCCTGGCTACTCACTTTCCTTATGCGATACGTGCCATCGAGGCTTACGGCGAATTGATTATCGCTGTAGTAGTCGTAGTCAGGGGATCTGACAGGAAAGTCGGTGATTTCCTTGCCGAACTCAGCGCCGGTGAAACCTTGCTTCACAGCAAAAAGCAGTTCACCCCCACCTGACTTGCGCACGACATAGTGTACGTTGTCATTGACGCCGCGCGTCGCGTTACCGATGACCTTGACCCAGGGCCCGGGAAAGCGGACGATGCCGATTGGTCCTTTCAGTTGCGGGTCAGCGTACTGCGGCGAGCAACTCCAACTAAAACCGAGGACCGTCAATAAAGCGGAACGAAATAGTTTCCTCATGTCACGTTCTCCAAACAGGCCTCTCCGATTATGAGCGTACTATCGGGAAAAGAAGCAATCTCAAAGTGTCACACGATCGCTAAGTTGATTTTCGTTGCATACCTATGCCTTTTATGCGCGCCGGAAGTTTCGTCGCAGAGCAGACGGCCTGACAGGGAGCTCGATGGAGTTGTCGGACCCGTGCACATAGTTCGTGAGTATCGGACGTTTTCTCAGCAGAGACTTAAACCCCTCGGAAATACAACGGCTCTTAAAAACGCGACCTTATAAAACCATAACCTATGACCGACGCGGAGATTTACTGGAAGAGGACAATTTATGGGGACTTCGTTACACGTACACTAATAGTGCGACCGGGCTCAGACTGAAAACCGCCAACGGAGATAAGAGTCCTGATAGCGGAAGTCCAATAGCTCCTTATGTGGCTGAGCGGAGCCCTAACAAGTATGACCAGTCGGGGAACAAGATCGAGACGCTCACATACCTAAAAGATGAGGCCACTCCTTGGTTTCGCCGGACGTATGAGCGCTCACGCTGTCAATGTACTACAGAGATCCGGATGGCAATCGCATGGAGTTTCAGGTTGATTGCTGTGTGAACGCAGCAGAGGCGCACGCCTACATGCACAGTGATCGTTTTGCAAGGAACCTGATTGGAGTAGAAGTCAGTTTTGATTCATTGCTGGACCAGGACCGTAGTGGAGTCCAATCGGAGAGTTTGCTTATTCAACCGGAAGGGCCGCCCGCGCCAATTCCTGCGCTTCACGGATTGACATGAAAGCTCGCCAAATGAGTTCAGCCCGTTGAGTGGTGCCGATGGACGAAAGTCAGCTTGGTGAAGAACTTCTCATCATCATGTTATAGGTGCCTCCGGTTAACATCACCATTTTGCGTCACCCTAAAAAAGTAGAGATGATCTCACGCACATCATCGAGATCGTCGTAGATCGAAACCGTTACGCGATCGCTACCCGCAATCATCGCAGACAATTTCCTATCCGATCCACGGCGAAACAAACAGAGCACCGGCTTTCCCCACTCAGTCGCCTTTCCGATTTCATATCCGACACCCAGACTCGGCGTCGTCACCTCAGCCACTAAGTAATCGCTTTGATGCAACCAGGTGAGATCCCGATCGTGAATCTCACGATCCGGCATGTCTTCGCCGGAGATCGCCAATTCCGAATTGCCGACGTGCTCGGTCAGCACCGTGCCGTATCGACCGAGCAGTCGAACCATCTCCTGGTAGAACGCCCAATCCGCGCGGCCGCCACGAATTGCTCCTGCGAAGTAGATATTCTTCGTCATCCTCATCGCACCTTCCGTGCTGGAATGTAGCATCCTCTATATAATCGTTCCACGATGACACTCAAAGATCCGCTCGCAACTTCGGGACTTCCCACTTTCAAAAGCAAAGACCTTTCGAAAGACCCTCAGCCCGTCGAACCGAAGTTCTTGATCCTCGCAGTCGACGACTCCGCCGACAATCTCGCAGTCATCAGTCTCAACCTGCAACAGCAGGGTTATCGAGTCGTGACAGCCGGTAACGGCGAAGACGCCATCTCCGTTGCAACGCAAACCTATCCCAACCTGATCTTGATGGACATAAATCTACCGGCGCTCGATGGCCTCGCGGCGACCCGTAGAATTCGTGAACATGAACCGCTGCGCGATGTGCCCGTGATTGTCATCACTGCTTTCGGTACTGAGGGTTTTCAACGCGCTGCTTACGACGCGGGCGCGTCGGGCTATTTAACCAAGCCACTCGACTTCGATCGCATGAACCAACTGATCGCGCGCCTTCTCTCGCCGGAAGGTTCCGGTAATCTCAAAAAACCAAGCTGAGATCCGCCGCGTCAAGTCATGAATATGCGACACACCTCCATCACTCTGAGTGTTTGTTTCGCCCTGTTAGTGGCGGTCGTGGCTGCGGCGAGCCATTCGCCCGCGCAGAACGCATACACAAGTCCCTTTCCGGCATTCCGGATTACACAGAATCTTTATTACGTCGGCAGCAAGGAGTCGGCGAGTTATCTCGTGGCCACGCCGCGCGGTTCTGACTGCGCAAAGGCAGGTGCGCCGGCGGCATTTATCGACCCGCAAGGATATAAGGATTACGTCAGCGAGCGAGAGCAAGCGTTTCGCAAGGAATTAGCGACGCAGCAGGCAGATGGCGGGAAATGATCAGCTTGGCTGGTTTGTATGATGCCCGCTCGACTCAGCGTGCGAGCGGGCATCGTTTCGTTTGAGCTGCGGTAGTTAATTACTGCTTGTCGTACACCGCAGTATTCGTAACTCTCTTTCCTTGGGCATTCGTAGTCGTCGTTGTCACCGTACGGCTTTTGCCGTCGCGCGAAACAACAATACGTCCGCTGAGCGTTACTTTACCGCCTTTCTTTCCCGTCAGACTCAACGTGTTGCTGTTGACTCTCCGGTAGGATCTGACGTCGGAATTGGCATCGCCAGTCACCGGATAGTCCTTGTTATCAAACTTGCCGGTCCATTCGCTGTGAACGGCCGCGCCGTTTTCATCCACACCGTCAACTGTAACCTTCGTCTGATCGCCCGCGGCTTCGTAGGTGACGGTGTGATTCCTCGCCTTGCCAGCTAACTTTGATTTGGCTTCATTGAGTTTCCAGGTGCCCATCTCAGGGCTGTTCTGAAATCCCAGCGCCACGCTCACAAAAACGAGGGAGATGATTAACGCAATCGTTTTTGCTTTCATGTCATCCTCCAAAGAAATTTGTTGAAGTCGCTGCGAATTCTATGCCTGGCTGTGCTGAGGTGCAATGAAAGCGGAGTCGTGATTACGCCAGCAGCGCTTTCGCCTCGCGCAGGTCCAACGTGTCGAAGCCATCCGTGAAGCTGTTGTAGACGCGCGAAAGGAGTTCTCGTGCTTCTGTTCCCTTCCCGTTGCGCTGACGCTGCCGCGCGATGCTCATGGCCGTCCGCAACTCCCACGCGTTCGCTTTCTGCTGTTGTGCGATCTTGAGCGATTGCGCAAAACACCCATCAGCGTCAGTAACGGAAGCCGGTTTTTCAACGGGCTGACTCGCTAATAACAGTTCGCCTTTGAGCCGGTACAGTTCCGCTTCGTAGTAGATCTCGCCCGTCCGTTGCGCCAACTCCAACGCCTGGTCCAACGCACTGAGAGCCTCATTATGCCGTCCCAACTCTTTCAACGCTTCGGCCAGCAACGCCAGAAAATGCGGACGCACGAGCTCAGTGCCCGTCGCTCGCAGTGCTGCAAGTCCCGTCTCGATCTCCTGAACCGCCTCTTCGCCACGTCGCTCGTCGATTAACGTCCAACCGCGCATGATCGTCGCCATCGCGTGATACATCGCCAGCCCGTGTTTGGTCGACGCAGCGATGGCCGCATCAGCGTGTTCCCGCGCCCTCACTCCATCGCGACGAAGCTGGTACAGCACCGCGGCAAACAACAGCGCGTGCGTCAGACTGTGAGGTTCAGACAACTCATGCGCGAGTTTCAACGCTTTTTGGATCAACTCAACTGCGACATCCGGTTGGCCCATGAACCAATGCGTCCACGCCGCAAAGCAAGGCATCGCCACTCCCGGATTCAGCGCATAAAGAAACGCATCGTCGAGATGCCTGGCGGGATCGTAAAGCGCGAGAGCTTTTTGGAAGTGGTCCAACGCGGTCGGAAACTGTCCCAGGTGCGTCGAGATCAGTTCCACCATCCAGTGGCCGCGCATGACGAAGCCTGGCTGCGGAAGCTGCGTGGCCCAACTCAGAAACTCCTCCGCGATCTCGCGCGCCGTTCCCAGCTCCGCCTTCAAGATGTGAAACGTCCAAAGTCCCCACAGAGCTTCACCGACGTCGCGCGTCTCACCAACTTCCTGACATAACTCGCGCGCGCGGCGATACGCACGTCCCACATCTTCCGCGGCATAACCGGCCGTCGCGATCAAAGGCACTCCCAACGTAAGCTGCAAACATAATTCCGACGCGTCGCGTTCGGTGCTCTCCGGCAACTTCGCCAACGCTTCCAAACCTTGTTTCGCCAACACGACGGCCTCGCGATAAGCGAACCGGCGAATCGCGTTATCGGCAGCCTGCTGCGAATACTTCGCCGCACGTTCATAATCGTTGCCACGTTCGAAGTGCATCGCGAGCTCAGCCGCAATCGCTTTCGCACGTTGGCCGTAAATTTCCTCGCCACGCTCGCCGATCTTTCGATGAAGCTGAACGCGCCGCGAGGCGGATACGCGATCGTAAAGAACGTTCTGATACAGAGCGTGAATGAAACCGTAGCGTCCCGCGGCTTCACCATTCGGCAACACGTGAACGCCGCCGTCTTGAATAAATCTGCCCTGACGCGCGAGTTGTTCGCAGCGCGCCTCGACTACCGCGCGGTCCAATCCCAACGCGGCGACGATCGCCAGCGTCGAGAAGTCCGCGCCGGCAAGGCTCGCCGCCTCGAGTATGTGTTGCGCTTGTTCATCAAGGTGATCGATCTGCTTGTCGATCATCTGCTTGATGCTATCGGGCACGCCGACTTCCACCTGTTCGATGCCCGCCGCCAACTCCCACCCATCTTCCGTTTTCACGGCCAGCTTCTGCGTAAGGAGGTATTCGACGGCATTCACCATGAACAGCGAATTCCCTTCCGTACGTTGATGAATCAACGCCGCCAGCCCATTGGGGAAACGATTCCGTGGAAACCTGACTGACAGATACTTCGCGATCGCGGTTTCGTCGAGATACGCGAGTGGAAACTCCTCACATTGTTGCTTCACGAGCAGTTCCTGTTTCACCGCTTGCAGCGGATGCCCGCTGACGATCAATTCGACGGTCCGATAAGTCCCGATCAACATCAATTTGGCGGGTTGTCGTTGCGTGGCGATATACGAGATGAGATCGAGCGTCGAGTAATCACTCCAATGCAGGTCTTCCAATATCAATACCAGCGGCCGATCCGCAGCGAGCGCTTCGAGTGCGTCACCAATCTCGCGCAGCATTCGCTCGCGCGACGCGCCCACCACTTCGCGACTCAAAGCCTCGCGCTCAGTCGCACTCAAAAGTGACGGCATTTGCAACAGCCACATCGGTGCATGCGCGCGCAACACCTGGACCACTTGCTCGTCCTCGCGACACAGCCTGCCGATCGCTTCGAGAAACGGCAGATACGCTTCACCAGTCCCGTACTGCTCGAGACACTGTCCTCGGCCGAGGCGAATGTTTCGATCGAAACCCACATAGCGCGCAAACGTATCCGCCAACGCTGTCTTACCAATGCCCGCTTCGCCCGTCACAAAGAGAATCTGCCGCTCGCCTCCAAGAATCTTCGCCAGTCGCCTGCGCATGCGTGACAACACTTCGTCACGACCGACGATGCCGAGTGGCGGATAGCGTTCATACTCGCCCGACGAAAAATGCGGTTCGCCAAAGACGCGCTGCTTCACTGGCTCGACTGTCTTGCCGGCGTCGATTTGAGCGATGAATCGATAACCTCTGCGATGTGCAGTTTCGATGAAGCGCGGGAACTTTGAATCGTCTTCAAGCGCGTCGCGCACTTGTTGAATCGTCACCTTGAGCACTGCGTCGGTGACGAACGTGCCTGGCCAGACCGCTGCGAGCAGTTCTTCTTTGGTTACAAGTCGACCGGAATGACTGATGAGGTGGTTCAGAACGGCGTACGCCTTAGGCCTGAGCTTGATTACTTCTGATCCGCGCAACAGACACTCGTTGGGGCGGTCGAGCAAGAAGGGATCAAAGAAGATGCGGTTGTCGTCCACTGCTACCAGCGTTACAGGAATTTCACGACAGGTTTACGACTGTAACGCGTATTCTGCGCTCCGAATGGGTCGATCGCAACACTAGTGGCCGTGTTGGTCTAAGAGTCGATCTTTTCGCCTCGCCAAACGTTACCGAACATTTACCGCAAGTTTATGACTTCACTTCTCAGCGGCTCTATCTTGCACACCTGTTGGTAAACGAAAGTGAGGAGATTCCATGAGAGAGTATTTTGTGAAGGCAGTAGCCACAGTGGCTTTCGTGATTGCGACCGTGTTCGGCGCGACCGGACATGCGCAAGCGCAGTCGTTGGCAAACCCGATCAGGGTAAACATTCCGTTTGATTTCGTTGTGGGAAACAAGACATACGCGGCCGGTCAGTATGTGATCAGGCGCGCTCAGCCGAACTCGGGTGACGGAATGGTGTCGCTCAGCACCGCGGATGGTAAAACCAGAGTGGTTCGTTTGAGCAACTCCGTGCAGACACTCGATCCGAAGCAAAAGAACACGCTCGTTTTCCATCGCTATGGAGATCAGCGGTTTCTCGCTCAGGTGTGGCCGGCCGGCGCGAACATTGGACGACAACTGCCGAAGTCGCGTGCCGAGCGAGACTTAGAGCAGAAAGCACGTGAAATCGTGCGGATAGATCTGAAAGCAGCACCCACGGTGGAAACTATCACAATCACCGACGGTCAACGCTGAACATGTTCCGAGGCGAAGAAAGGCGTTGGTCTTAGTAAGGCAATTGGGTGGGCCAAGCTGAGACCAGCGCCTCGCGGCGACCGATGGGTAAATTAGATCCGAAGATTGCGCTGGCAGCGTCGGGCGACATGGCTGCTTTTGAAGAGCTTTATCGAGATCATCATCGCCGCGTTTACAGCATCTGCTTGCGCATGACGCGCAACGTATCTGACGCTGAAGACCTGACACAGGACGTCTTCGTTCAGCTCTTTCGAAAGCTCAAGACGTTTCGTGGGGATTCATCGTTTACGACGTGGCTGCACCGGTTAACTGTGAATGCCGTGCTGATGCACTTTCGCAAGCGTGCTTCACGACCACAGGAAACGACCGAGGACGGCGCACTGCCACACGAAAGCAAGCTGACGCTCCAGAACCTCCAGCGCCTCGCGGTGCTCGACCGCATGTCTCTTAACGAAGCACTGCACAGGTTGTCGCCGGGCTATCGCACGGTCTTGATCATGCATGACGTCCAGGGATTCGAGCATGATCAAATCGGTAAGATTCTGGGCGTCGCAGTCGGCACCTCGAAGTCACAGTTACACAAAGCGCGCCTCAAGTTGCGGCGTTTGCTGAGATTGCAATCGACTCGTTCGAAGCGCTTAAGTCAGCGCACTTAACTGCTAACTCTCTCAACTATGTCAGCCTCGGATTAGGACTTTCGATCGTCCGTGAGATCGTTACGCTGCACGGCGGCACGATTACGACTGACAATCGGTATTGCTATGCCAAATCGTCAGATTACGTGCGAGATCTGTAGCAGACAGCATGGCTAGATCGTTTAGCTCTTTCGCGAACCAGGACGAAATCCAATATCATCCTTGTTCGTGTGCGGAGGAATCATGAGCTGACGTATAGCATCGAATACGACTTTGAACTGTCGATCATACTTGTGTTCTAAATCATCAAGTTTGATGGCCAAGTCTGCGTTCGATGCGAGAATCTGGCGCAGCCGGACGAACGTTCTCATTATTTCCACGTTTACTGCTATCGCACGCTTACTGCGCAGCACGCTTGATAACATCGCAACCCCTTGCTCAGTGAAGGCCCTGACTCGCTTCGAAAACTTCAAACTTGAGGATGTCACAAATTGTGATATCCCCAAGATCTCGTCGCGGGTAAGCTCAAACATAAAGTCGGGTGGAAATCTTTCCAAGTTGCGGCTGACGCTTTGGTTTAGGATGCGCGTTTCTACACCGTACAGTCCTGCCAAATCTCGGTCGAGCATGACTTTGTGACCGCGGATAACGAAGATTGCCTTTTCGAGCCGTTCGACCGGAATATTTACCAAATCTGTTTTCATGTGAGGTCTCCTTGTGAGGTTGCTAAGTTTTGACGCGTACTGCTCAGATCTCCGTATTTTCCGAAGTAGGCCATTATTACGCAGATTTTCGTTTTGAACTAACTCCTTGATAAGAAATAAGAAGGGGCTAATAACTTCCAAGCCATTCAACTTCGGATTGAGAAACAAAAAGGAGTCTTCGGGAGCAGATGCGGCGCAACTGAGATTTAGCTTGAGAATGTGAAAACCACCGTGGAGCATTTTGACGTCATTATCGTGGGGGCGGGGTTGTCGGGGATTGGGGGTGCGTGCCATCTCAAGACGAAGTGCCCCGACAAGAGTTTTGTGATCCTTGAAGGGCGCGAGGCGATGGGTGGGACGTGGGACCTGTTTCGTTATCCCGGCGTGCGGTCCGACTCCGATATGTACACGCTCGGATATCGGTTTCGTCCGTGGCGCGGTTCGAAAGCGATGGCCGATGGGCCGTCGATTCTTAGCTACGTTCGCGAGACTGCGGCCGAGTACAACGTCGACGAGAAGATTCGTTACAACCAACGTGTGCAGCGCGTCTCGTGGTGTTCGGACAAAGTGCGATGGACCGTAGAGGTCGCGATTAGGACGGAAAAAGAAGAGGAGACACGCGCGGATAAAAGCCAGATAGGAAATAACAGAGACCGCACCCACACAGACGAAACTGGTACACAGGAGCCGCGCACCCACAAACTCACCTGCAACTTCCTCTACCTCTGCACCGGCTACTACGATTACGCAAACGGCTACACGCCCGAGTGGCCCGGCGTTGAGCGCTTCGGCGGCAAAATCATCCATCCACAAAAGTGGCCTGACGATCTCGACTACACAAACAAACGCGTCGTCGTGATCGGCAGCGGCGCGACGGCTGTCACGCTCGTCCCAGCGCTCGCTGAACGCGCGGCGCACGTCACGATGCTGCAACGCTCGCCCAGTTACATCGTCTCGCGACCAGCCGAGGACACGATGGCCAACTTGCTGCGTCGTTGGTTACCAGACCACGCCGCCTATGCCATCTCACGTTGGAAGAACGTCCTTAACGCGACCTTCTTCTACAACCTCGCGCGCAACCGGCCAAACCTTTTCAAATGGATGGTCGCGAAAGGCGTGCGCAAGGAGCTCCGCGAACAATACGACCCCAAACACTTCACGCCGCCGTACAACCCGTGGGACCAGCGCTTGTGCTTCGTGCCCGATGCTGATCTGTTTCACGCCATGCGCAAGGGACGCGTCTCCATCGTTACCGATCAAATCGAAACGTTCACAGAACACGGCCTCCAACTAAAGTCCGGCGAACAGCTCAACGCAGACATCATCGTGACCGCAACGGGCCTCGTGCTAAAGCTGTTCAGCGGGATGCAACTCGTCGTCGACGACGCGCCTGTCGATCTGCCCAAGACGCTCGTTTACAAAGGAATGATGTTCAGCGACGTGCCGAACCTGGCGTTTGCGATCGGTTACACAAACGCATCGTGGACCCTGAAGTGCGATCTCGCAGCCGAATACGTGTGCCGGCTCTTGAACCACATGGACCAGCACGGGTACGCTGTCTGCACTCCACGCGTCAACAACGCGGACGTCGGCGAACAGCCGGTGATTGACTTCACCTCCGGCTACGTCTTGCGCGCGTTGCACACGCTACCGCGACAAGGCTTGAAGACGCCGTGGCGACTGCACCAGAATTACGTGAAAGACCTTTCGCTCATGCGCTATGGGCGCGTGGAAGACGGCGCGATGGAGTTTCGTCGCGGGAGTCTACCTAGATGAAGACACGCAACATACGCATTTGGATCGCGATCGTTGTCATTGCTAACCTGGTCGTGAACATGCTGCATGGCCAGGCCCACACGAAACTGGGCGTCGGCCTGAGCAACTGGCAACAGTGGTTCGTGATCGTCGTCATCCTGCTCGCGCCTTTGGCCGCACTCGTTCTGTCACTCACACGTCACCTCAGATCCGGTCTGTGGCTGTTGTTCGCATCGATGCTCGGCTCGCTCGTCTTCGGCCTGTTTTATCACTACGTCATCATCTCGCCCGATCACGTGGCCCACTTACCCGCCGGTGACGCGCAAGGTTTGTTTCGCCTTACTGCGATTTCATTGCTGGCAACCGAAGCTTTGGGCGTCGTTGTCGCTGCCATCGGACTCAAGTCCCGCTAAGCAAAACCGATCTGTCCACGATTTACGCGTTACAGATGGAAGCGCGCATTTCCGAATTCGTTTGTGATGGAGGAAGTGATGGTGGAAGTGAGGGAGGCGCCTTTTGCATTAGAGGCGTTGAAGACGAAGCTGCGCGCGTTATGGACTGCCGGCGATTTCGGAGAGATCGCGAAGTCCTACGCGGCAGGTGCTGAAGAATTTGTTCGCAACTTGAATTTGCAACCAGGAATGCGCGTCCTGGATGTTGCTTGTGGTACCGGAAATCTGGCGTTGCCCGCCGCGCGGCTTGGCGCGGTTGTGACCGGTGTCGATATCGCTCCGAATCTGCTGGAGGAAGCCAGAGAGACGGCGCGGCGCGAAGCACTCGTCGTGCAATTTGATGAAGGCGACGCCGAGGCTTTGCCTTATAAAGATGGAAATTTCGACGCAGTAATCACGATGTTCGGAGCGATGTTCGCTCCGCGTCCGCACCTAACGGCCGGCGAGCTCAAACGCGTGTGTCGTCCGTCAGGTTTGATTGCGATGGCGAATTGGACGCCGGCTGGTTTTGTCGGTCAGATGTTGAAGATCGTCGCCAAGCACGTGCCGCCGCCGCCAAACGTTCCGTCATCGATTTTGTGGGGTGATGAAGCAGTCGTGCGTGAGCGACTCGGTGAAGGGATCGCGAGTTTGGAGACGACGCGGCAGACGTTGCATTTCACTTATCCGTTTGGTCCGGTGGAGGCTGTCAGGCAGTTTCGTCTTTACTATGGTCCGGCGCACGCGGCGTTCAACGCACTGAATGAGAACGGACGAGTCGCGTTGCAGCGCGATATGGAGGAGCTCTGGACCACGCACAACCACGCTATCGACGGTACGACTGACGTTCCTTCTGAGTACTTGAAAGTCGTTGCCGTGCGCGCGTGAAGTTTTACTGGCATTCGACGAGCAACAGAAAAGCACAGACGCGCAATCACGCGTCTGTGCTTTCCGTTATGCAGCACGGAACTACGTCGTCGTTAAAGCCTTCTCTGCCTTGGTACGAACGAACGCGTAATTCAACGCCGGCAGTGAATTGAACTTCGCTGCTTTCGTGAACGACGCCTTTGCTTGCGCGGCATTGCCCTTCCCCTGGTAAGACATACCGAGCAGATACAGCACGTCCGGATTTTGTTGATTCGCCTGGCCGAACTCGGCAATCGCAGTGTCGTAATTCTTCTCCTCGAGTGCGATTCGCCCGGCGAGTTCGTGCGCTTGTTTCAGTTGGTTTGCGTTCTTAGCGGCTTCCACGCCCTGACGAAAAGTTTCCGTTTCGGTTTTCGCAGTCGCCAAGTCCTTCTTTGCGATAGCGACGCGCGCGAGGTTGTAGTGGTGGAACCGCGCGGCGTTTGCTTTGTTGTCCGCGGAAACGTTTGAGTCGTTTATCGTCTTCAAAGCATCTTCGTACGCCTTGCGAGCATCGTCGAAGCGGCCCATTTCAAGCAGGATATTGCCTTTCAACTGCAAGTCACCCGCCATGGCCGGCAAGTCGTTCGTCTTCTGGCCCAACGCATACTGCTTATCGACGTCCGCCATCGCCTGGTCCAACTTGCCGCTGTCAGCCGCAACGACCATTTCGCCAAACAATGCGGTACGGCGTTCGCCGTCGGTACGCGCCTTGGTCGTCATCTTTTCCAACTCGGCTTGCGCTTCGCTTGCCTTACCTTCATAGGCCAACGCGGCAGCGATGCCGAAATGAGAGTTGAGGAAGTTGGGGTCGATGCTCAACGCTTTGTTGTACTGCGTGATGGCGTCATCGAACCGGCCCATCTTCAAGAGCAACTCGGCGTACGAGTCGTAAGGGTTCGGATCGTTGGGAATGAGCTCGATGTATTTTTTGAAAGCGTTTTCCGCGTCGCTGTACGCCTCGTTCTGGCGGTACGCGTAACCGAGGATGTTGAAAGCAGTGGAATAGTCGGGCGCGATCTCGGTGGCTCGTTTGTAGTGAGAGATTGCTTGCGTGAAATCCTGTTGACCAAAGTAATAACCGCCGAGATTGAACTGCGCGCGCTCGTCGTTTGGATAAGCAGCGACGAGTTGTTCGAGGATCTCTTTCTGTTTGGTCGGGTTCGCGTTTGCGCCTGCTTCCGTGGCCTGGATCAGCATGCGTTCGCCGTCTGACGCTTTCGCGGAAAGTGTTACTGCCTTGTTGAGATGTTCGAAGAACTCTTTCGCCGTGGGCGAGACGTTAGCGCGATTGAGTTCAGCGAGCGCGAAGTTGGGATCGAGTGAAATGGCTTTGTCGAAGTGGGCGATGGAGTCGGTGATACGGAGTTTTTCTTGAAGATCGCGTCCGGCGACGTATTCCTTGCGGGCTTCGTCGGAAGCGGTCGTGATCGCGATCTTGCCGTTGTTTGCAGTAGCGGCTGACGGAGCGGCCGCCGGCTTGTTGGTTTCAACCTGTTCGCACCCAGCAACGATCAAAGCAGAAATGAGCAGGAGCAAATGTGCAAAAGGTGCTGAGCTAAAGTTTCGCATTATGGGCTGTACTCCTTTGAATACACGAAAGCCAGTTGAAGGGGACGGGGAGATACTGGAGCAAACGCAGTTACGGAGCAGACGCAGCTTAAAGGATTCTGATGGACCTGAATGTTTCGTACGCAGAATAGTTGAGCGAAGTTCAGCCGTCAAATGCCACAAATGATTTCGTTCGCGAGGTCAGGTGGTGCCCTAATTTGAACGCCGGAGGCGTTGACTAATGTCAGCCCAGGGTTGGTACAACCCTGGGTTGAAGAATTAGCACTATGTAACGCTGAAGGCGTTGGCCAAGTGTGATAGGCATTAGCTAACACTTTCAGTGTTGGAAACGCACCTTCGCTTGGTCCCGGGTTGTCGAGACTCCAACCCCGGGGCTCAAATTAGTCAACGCCTTCGGCGTTTGAACTAGGGCACTACCCGAGATCAGAAGGCGGCCGGATTGACCACAACTCACTTCGCTTTGATGTCGTAAACCCACAACGTGCCCAGGTCGCGAATGTACAAGCGTCCATTCGCGATCACTGGATAGGTAAACGCGGCTTCCGCAAACTCACCTTTCTTCTCGTGCTGCGGCGGCGAGGGCGGTGTAAAGCGTCCCTTCTCGCGATAGCCGGCGGGCGTCGCTTCCACCAAAATGAAAGTACCGTCGATCAAGTGCAGGTAGAGCATTCCATCAGCAGCCGCGACCGAGCCCCAACCAAAATTCTCCTGCTGCCAAACGACTTTGCCCGTCGCAAACTCGACCGCGACGAGTTTCTGGCCCACTTCCGTTCCGTACAGATAACCACCAAGAATCACGGCGCCGCCGATGCCATTCGGCAAACCACGCACAAAGTAAACCTGTTCCGCCGTAACGCCGTCTCCATTCGGTTTGAGCCGCACTGTTCCACCGCCAACGCCAAGAGCGCCGCCATACACTTGATCACGGTAGGCCACCGGCGTGAAATACTGCGCGGGTCCTTTCGCGACGTCGGCGTAGCGCCATAGAAACTGCCCAGTCTTCGCATCGACACCGACGAGACCTTTACTCAAGAGCTGCACATACTGCTTGCGGCCCGCGGCGTTCACGATGATCGCCGACGCATAACCGGCATCGTCACCGCCGGGCACTGCCGATTTCCAAATCACCGCACCCGTTTTCTTGTTGAGAGCCGCCAACGTTGCGGTTGGACCACCGGGACTAATCACTACGACATCGCCATCAACGAGCGGTGACTCGGCATACGCCCATTCGCCGGGTTTTCCGCCAAACTCGTTGCGCAGGTTCTTCGTCCAACGAATCTTTCCGCTCTTGGTTTCAAGACACGCCAGGTCACCGTCGGAACCAAGCGCGTAAAGCACGTCGCCATCGATCGTCGGACTGGACCGCGCCTTCGGATACGGCGGATTCTGATCAGGATTACCGACGTTGCCCACGCGCGTGGTCCAGATCACTTTGCCGTTCGCAGTCGAGATCGCTTGCACATACTCGTTTTCCATACCCTGATTGCTCATCATGTAGAGGCGATTGCCGACGACGACCGGAGTTGAAAAACCATCGCCGAGATCGTTCACCTGCCAAAGCAATTTCGGTCCGCCCTTCGGCCACTCTTTGAGCAGTCCGGTTTCGTTCGATACACCACTCCGATCGGGACCACGCCATTGCGGCCAATCCGCCCACGCCATACTCGCGGCACACAAACACACGACTGCACTGAGGGTCAGGTTTCGCAACTTCATGTTTTCTCCTTGTGGAACTGGCTCTTCGCTCGTACGACGACTACGAGCAAATGTTTCATCGTTCCGTGCAGAGCGCGCGAATGAAAGTCAGGAAGGAACCACCGACTGCGGTGGGATTTTAGGGATTACGGCTTGTCAGTTACTTTCAACTCTTTCACCGGAACGCCGTCACTCCAAACACCCATGAATCGTTGCTGCGGCGTGTTGCCGAGTGCGTACTCGCGGTTCTTGCCGTAGAACGCTGCGTCACACAGACCATCAAAGAGTTTCCACGTGCCGTAAAAGTCGAGCGCGTTGATCATCATGGTCTCGAGTCGATCACGACGGCCCGTGCGCGGTTCATCGACGCGGCGCGTCGGCAAACCACCTGCGCGACCCGGCTCACCAGCGGAGCGATCACGACCTAAGCCAACGACTTCCGCTGGGCCACCACCGATTCCCTCTCCGCTGTCGTAATCCATATCAAACGCGGTGGGCGCGCGGTGACCAGCCAGCAACGCGGGCGTGCCGTGCGAATCCGAAACGAGTGTGACGTAGTCCTTATTATTAGCGGGCACACGCGTCGACTCTTTGTAAACGCGCCGTGCATCAACGTCTTTGACGAGCGTGTCTTGATCGCCGGCGATTGCGAGCAACAAGGCCTCGGCGGGAATTTTCTTCAAATCCGCCAACGGGATATTGATCGGCGCTTCCGAGATGCCCGGCTCGACCGACATCACCGCGACGACACGCGGCAGGCCCGACTCGCTCGCCAACGCCGCCACGTTCGCTGCCAGCAAACCACCAACCGAGTGGCCCACTGTCGCAAACTTAGTCACGTCGGCCTTCACGTGTCCCGGCTCAGTGCGTAACCGCTCGAGCGCCTCCTTGATCGCCGCCAAGGTGTTCGGGGTAAAGTCGTGAATCGAGGTCAACAGACTCGCCTGGTAGCGCGGATAGATCACGATGTTGCCACGTTTCACCAGGTGATCGATCCACGCGCCGTAGTAAAGCGGATTCATCCCACCCCAGCCGTGCAGAAACACGACAACGGGCGCTGACGCCGGCTTCGGTTCGTCCGGCTCAAAGATCCAATACTCTTGCGCGCCTTTGCCGTAGCGATTCTTCGTAACCCTCGCGTGGACGTACTGTTTTCCACCCGGCCCAGTTGCCGGTTGAGAAGGTGGAGTGACGGTCTGCGCCGCAGAAATCAGCGGCAAGAAAAATAGAAGAATCAGAAACAGGGTCAGACACTTAACAATTCGACGCGGCATTACAACTTCCTCCACTCCACTCTTTTGACGCGCGACACCGTGCGTTGGTTGTGGCACACGCGATGCGAATAGGTCTCGCGTCTCCCAGTTCGCGTAACAAAAGAGTTCACATGTTAACCCGCGTGAGCCATCTTCAGTTATTGGTCCTGGTTTGCGTTGTCATCGGCTCCGCAGCCGTTTCCGCCCAAGCCCAAACATCGCTGGCCGAACTTCAGCAACTGCTTCAGCAAAAGGCCGCCTTCGCGGAGACGGACTTCACCGCACTTCAGCGCGGCGAAACAGTCGTCAAGCTGGCGCCCACTCACGACAAACGCGAACTAGCCGTGTCAGGCCTCGTGAATCTGCGCGCCAGCGCCGAGGAATTTCTACGTTCGTATCGTGAAAGTTTGACGCACCGGACGAACGGCGCGGTGCTGGAGATCGGCAGGTTCAGCACTACACCAGCGCTCAGCGACCTGCAGAATCTCACCCTGGACGGCGCAGACATCGCAGATTTGAAAGAGTGTGCGGTCGGCGATTGCGACCTGAAACTCTCCGCCGCGATGATTCAGCGCTTCGGTAGCGAAGTGAACTGGCAGGCCGCCGATAGCGCGCAGCAGGCAACACAGCTCTACAAATCAATCTTAATTGATTACGTGAACGACTATCGCGCGCGCGGCGAAGCAGCACTCATCACCTACAACGATAAGTCGGAACAAGTCAGCGTCGCGGATGAACAACGAGCGATCAGTGGCGTTCCCGGTTATCTCAACGACGTTATCGCCGGAGGCCAACAGAACGCCGGGTTGCAACCGTTAGAAGAGCTGATCGTCTGGTCGAAGATCAAGTTCGGACTGAAACCCGTCATCACGATCAACCACGTCACCATCTACAAAGGCGAGCGCGAACTCGGTCCGCAAGTGCTCGCCGTTTCGAAACAGATCTACGCCAGTCATTATTTTGATTCATCGCTCGCGTTGACAGCGTACGTAACGGTCGCTGGTCCAACTTCGTTTCTCGTTTATGAAAACCGCTCGCGCGCCGACGGCCTCGATGGACCACTCGGCAAGTTCAAACGAAAGGCCGTCCAGAACAAAGCGGTCGCGGGTATAAAAGGAATCCTAACGGCCACGAAAGTATCGCTCGACGGCGGTGATAGTGCGAGTGCGGCAGTGAATCACGGCGACTGGAAGCAACGACTCTTCGGCGGCATTAGACCATTGCTCTGGTTCATGATAATTTCGGGCTTAATCGCGTTATTGTTACTCCGCAACTACGAGGGCAGGACCCGCACCGCAGGAGTGAAGCAATTGAAACCTGAGGAACGTTAATTCATTCGGAGAGATCTCACATGAAAAAAATTTTCATCGTTTGGTTAGCGGCTATTAGTCTGGCCGCTTGTTTTTTGTCATACGCTACCGCAAAGCAGAACAGCGTTACGGTGCAACTGAAGAACGGACAAGGTCAGGACATCGGCACGGCGACGATTACGCCGTCGGGCAACGGCGTCCGCATCAAGCTCAACGTACATGACCTGACACCCGGACAACACGCGATCCATTTTCATCAGGTAGCCAAATGTGAAGGACCTGATTTCGCAACTGCAGGAGCGCACTTCAACCCTGACGGCAAGAAGCACGGCTTGAGCAATCCCGAAGGACCACATGCGGGCGACATGAACAACTTCATGGTTAACCCCAAAGGGATGTCGATGGCGACCGTGACCGATATGCGCGTCAATCTCGGCTCCGACAATCATTCGCTCTTTTCGAACGGCGGCACTGCGCTCGTGATTCACGAAAAAGCGGACGACATGAAAACCGACCCGTCGGGTAACTCCGGTGGCCGTATCGCTTGCGGCGTGATCTCGCACTAATTCTATGTTAAAGAAGGTGCCCACAAATCTTAAACGATGCACCTGATCGGAATAGACGTGGGCACCGGCGGCTCGCGCGCCGTGCTGATCGACGCTGCGGGTAGAGTCGTCGCCTCCGCCACTGTCGAACACCAACAATTTCTTTCGCAGCAAACCGGGTGGGCAGAACAGGACCCGCACGATTGGTGGCGTGCGTCTGCCGCCGCCATTCGCACTGCGATCGCGCAGAGCGGAGTTGCTGCTGAAGACATCGGCGGCGTCGGGCTCTCGGGCCAGATGCACGGCGCCGTATTGCTCGATGAACGTGACGAAGTTCTGCGACCGGCAATCATCTGGTGCGATCAACGCAGCGCCAATCAGTGTCGCAGGTTAACGACGAACATCGGCGCGAGCCGTTTGATCGAGCTAACGTGCAATCCCGCGCTGACCGGTTTCACACTACCGAAACTTCTCTGGGTGCGCGATCACGAACCGGAAATATGGGCGCGCGTGCGCTCGGTCCTGCTGCCGAAAGATTACGTTCGTTTCAAGCTCACCGGTGATAAAGCGACCGACGTCGCCGATGCTTCCGGAACGCTTCTGCTAAACGTTGCCGCGCGCCGCTGGTCCGACGAGATGCTCGCTGCCGCAGAGATCGATACGCGCGTGTTGCCGCGTGTTTACGAGTCGCAGGAGATCACCGGCGTCGTTTCTGCGACTGGTGCGATCGAAACTGGTTTACGCGAGGGCACGCCCGTCGTCGCCGGCGCGGGCGATCAAGCCGCGGGTGCTGTCGGTCTCGGCATTGTCAGACCGGGAATGGTCAGCGCGACGATCGGCACTTCCGGCGTTGTCTTTGCTACGACCAACACGCCCGCGCTCGATCCGCGCGGTCGCGTACACACCTTCTGTCATGCGATCCCCGGACGTTGGCACGTGATGGGTGTAACGCAAGGCGCCGGACTTTCTTTGCGTTGGTTCCGCGATCAATTCGGCGTAATATCTGAAGGCGATCCATACGACAGTCTGACAGCCGAAGCCGCGCACATTTCGCCGGGAGCAGATGGCCTGCTCTGGGCGCCGTACCTAATGGGCGAACGAACACCGCATCTCGATCCTGAAGCGCGTGCTGCGCTCGTTGGCCTAACTGCGAGTCACTCACGAGCGCACGTCGTGCGCGCGATGCTCGAAGGCGTGGCTTTCAGCCTGCGCGATTCATTCGAAATTCTGAACGAGTTGAAAGTGCCGTGTGAAACGATTCGACTCGGCGGCGGTGGTGCGCGTTCAGCGTTGTGGCGGCAGATCCAGGCTGACGTTTACGGACACGATATCGAGACTGTCGCGGCAGAGGAAGGTGCCGCGTACGGCGTCGCAATTCTCGCCGGAGTTGCCGCCGGAACGTGGCCGAGTGCGGACGCTGCGTGCGACGAAGTGATCTGCACAAACGAGCGGGTGCAGCCCAATCCCGCGGCGGTCGAAGTTTTTCATCGACAATATCGAAAGTATGTAGCACTCTACGCAGCGTTAAGCTCAATAACCAATACCGAGGGACCAAATGCGACCAGAAAAATCCATTAGATCGATCGTCTGTCTACTCGCTTTCGTCGCCCTGCTCGCGGGCTGCCAAAACGGCATTCATAGCGGAACCGGAGGCGGGCCCGGAGGCAGTAGCGGCGGTAACCACAAGCTCGCCTTCGTACCCAACAACGCTTCCGACTTCTGGATCATCGCGCGCAAAGGAACTGAAAAAGCACAGAAAGATCTTCCGGGTATCGAAGTCGAGTTTCGCATTCCTGCCGACGGAACTGCCGCCGAACAACAGCGCATCATCGACGATCTGCTCGCCAAAGGAATCCACGGCATCGCTATCAGTCCCGTCGACCCGGCGAACCAAACGCCGATGCTCAATCGCGCCGCGAGCCAGGCACTCGTCGTCACCCAGGACAGCGACGCGCCGAACAGCAACCGTGTCTGTTACATCGGCACCGACAACGTTGCCGCCGGAAGACAAGCGGGCGACTTGCTGAAGGAAGCGCTGCCGCAAGGCGGGAAGATCATGGTCTTCGTCGGCGTGCTCGACGCCGCCAACGCACAGCAGCGTTATCAGGGATTGAAAGAGTCGCTGCAGGGCTCGAACATCTCGATCATCGATGTCCGCACCGATAACACAGATCGCGTACGCGCGAAATCAAATGCCGCTGACACACTGGTGAACAATCCCGACATCGCGGGCATGGTTGGCCTCTGGTCCTATAACGGTCCTGCGATTCTGAGTGCAGTCAAAGAAGCGAACAAAGCCGGTAAAGTGAAGATCATCGCGTTTGACGAAGAGGATCCAACGCTCGAAGGAATTAAAGAAGGAGCGATCTACGCGACCGTCGTACAACAACCCTTTGAATTCGGTTATCGCTCGATCGAGTTGATGACGAAATACCTGAACGGCGACAAGTCGGTCGTCCCGCCAGGCAAGCAGATCTTTGTTCCGACCAAGGCAATCAAGAAAGACAACGTCGACGCATTCCAGAAAGAGATCAACCAGCTCCGCGGAAGAGGTTAGCCACAGACTCTCACGGATTTACACAGGGGTTTGAGCCTTTCATCTTTGATACTTAATCCGTGCTGTCTGTGTTCATCCGTCGCTAAAAAGGCCTATGTCAGTGAGCACGCCCATCCTCGAGATGGGAGACATCAGCAAGCGATTTCCCGGCGTCGTTGCGCTCGATAATGTGAGTTTGAGCGTCGGCGCCGGTGAGATCGTTGCGCTGATCGGCGAGAACGGAGCAGGCAAGTCCACGCTCATGAAGATTCTCGGCGGCGCGATCCCACGCGACACCGGCTCGATCTCGATCAACGACAAGACCGTCGAGATTCGCTCACCACGAGAAGCAAGTGCGCTCGGCATCGAGTTCATTCACCAGGAACTGAGCGTTCTCGATAACCTCGATATCGCGGCGAACATTTTCCTTCATCGCGAACCAACCAAAGGCGGCTTCCTCAAGCTAATCGATCGCAAACGAATTTACGGCGAAGCCGACGCCCTGCTGCGCAAACTCGGACTCAATCTTTCCAGCCGTACGCCGTTGGCCCAACTCTCGATCGCCCAACAACAACTCGTCGAGATCGCGCGCGCCCTCGGCGCCGGCGCACGGATCATCATCATGGACGAGCCGACGTCGAGTCTCACTTTGAGCGAGACACGCCGCTTGCTCGAACTCTGCAAAGAACTGAAAGCCGAAGGCGTCAGCATCATCTACATCTCGCATCGCATGCACGAAGTCGAAGAGATCGCCGACCGCGCCGTAGTGCTGCGTGACGGCAAGAACGCGGGCGAACTTCAGCGCGATGAGATCAGCCACGAGCGCATGGTCCGCATGATGGTCGGTCGCGACTTAAAGGAGTTCTTCAAAGCCGCGCCGGGCGAGAATGGATCGAAGACGGAGGCGAACGGCGAATCGGGTTTCAACGTGCGTCGCTTGCGAACGCTGCGTTATCCGCATGAGACGATCACATTCAACGTCGCGCCGGGTGAGGTGCTTGGCGTCGCAGGTCTCGTGGGCGCGGGACGATCCGAGGTCGCGCGCGCGATCTTCGGCGTGGAAGAGACTCTCGACGCCGAGATCGCGCTGGACGGCGAGACGTTGCGCATCAAGGAACCGCAGGATGCGATCAGTCACGGAATTTATCTCGTTCCGGAAGATCGACGACTGAGCGGTCTGATCGTCGACTTCAACGTGCGCGAAAACATTTCGCTGCCGAATCTCGACAGCTACTCGTCCGCTAAAATCATTAACTTCGGCAAAGAGGCGAAAGCCGCGGTTGAGGCGATCAAAGCAATCAACATCAAGACGCCGACGCCGGAAATGCGCGCCGCGAATTTAAGTGGCGGCAATCAGCAGAAGGTCGTACTCGCGAAGTGGCTCACGTTTCGCCCGCGTGTCTTGATCTTCGACGAACCGACGCGCGGCATCGACGTCGGCGCGAAGTCGGAAATCTACGAACTCATTCGCGGACTCGCCGCGAAAGGTGTGTCAGTGATTGTTATCAGTAGTGAGATGGAAGAAGTGCTCGGCATCAGCGACCGCATCGCCGTGATGCACGAAGGGCGATTAACCGGAATACTCAATCGCGCGGAGTTTAGCGAAGAAGCTGTGATGCGACTCGCAACCGGAACCTAAGGATAATCTCTTATGAAAAAAGAGCTCGGCATCTTCATTCTCCTGATCGTTCTCTGCATCATCGTTTCAATCTTCAATCCCAACTTCCTGCTCGCCATCAACCTGCAAAACCTCGCGCGTCAGATCGGCGCGTTCGGCATCTTCAGTATCGGACTCGGCCTCGTGATCATCACGGGCGGGATCGAGCTGTCGGTCGGTTCGATGATGGCGTTGTTGGGTGTACTGCTGTCGATGATGCTCACTGAGTCTCACTACGGCGTGGTGGTCACGCTCATCGCGTGCATCGGGCTCGCGATGGCGTTGGGGTTGGGCCACGGCTTGCTGATCACGCGGCTGAACATGCAGCCGTTCATCGTCACACTGTGCGGATTGTTGTTCTATCGCGGCCTCGCACGCTTCATCACGAAAGACGAGACGAAAGGGTTTGGCTCGACGGGTTTCGAGTGGCTGCGCTTTCTCGCGAACGGCAACGTGCTTGGCATACCGATGCCGTTTGTGGTGCTAATCATCATTGCGCTGATCACGTGGGTCGTGCTGCATCGTTCGGTCTACGGCCGTTATCTCTTCGCGACGGGACGTAACTCGGAGGCAGCGCGTTACGCCGGCATTGACACGAATCGCATCACGACGATGACCTATGTCATCTCGGGATTACTCACCGGGATCTCGGCAATCATCTTCGCTTTCTACACCAACTCCGTTTCGCCTGCGAATCACGGCAATGCGTACGAACTCTACGGCATCGCCGCCGCAGTTCTTGGTGGCTGCTCGTTGCGTGGCGGTGAAGGATCCGTTGTGGGAATTCTGATCGGCACTGCTCTACTTCAGGTATTGCGGAACCTTGTAAACCTTCTCGGGATTCCGAGCTCGCTCGACTTTGCTGTTATGGGCGCGGTGATTCTGATCGGTGTGATGGCGGATCAGATTTTCACTGAACGAAGGACCAGGCGGCAGGTCGCGTCGATGCGTGAGCTCAGTGCGCGTGAGGCTAAGTCATGAGATTCAAACTGAAACTATTCCTTGTTGCGGTTTTTATTATCTCCACCTCTGCGCTCGCATTTGCGCAGCCCTCGATTACCCGAAAACCGTTCGGAAAAACGACCGGCGGCCAGGCCGTCGATATTTACACGCTGCGAAACACGCGCGGCATGGAAGCGCGCATCACGAACTATGGAGGCATCGTGGTTTCACTCACCGCACCTGATCGCGATGGCAAGTTTGCCGACGTCGTGCTCGGCTACAACGATCTCGACACCTACATGCACCCGCCGTTTCCCTACTTTGGCGCCATCGTCGGTCGTTACGGAAATAGGATCGCAAAAGGACGCTTCACGCTGAACGGCGTCGAATACAAACTCGCGATCAACAACGGCGAGAATTCTCTGCACGGCGGGCTAAAAGGTTTCGATAAGGTTGTGTGGATCGCGCATGAACGAAGAACAGCAACGGGCCCGGCGCTCGTGTTGACGTATTTGAGCAAGGACGGTGAAGAAGGTTATCCCGGCAATCTGCGCACGACCGTGACCTACACGCTCACAAACAATAACGAGCTCAAGATCGAATACAGCGCTACGACCGACAAAGACACTGTCACGAACTTAACGCATCACTCGTATTTCAACCTCGCGGGCGAAGGCAACGGCGATATTCTCGAACATCGTGTCATGTTACAGGCGGATTATTTTATTCCTACCGACGCAGGATCGATTCCGACCGGTGAGATCAGGAGCGTACGAGGCACGCCGTTCGATTTCCTGAAAGCGAATACGATCGGCGCGCGCATCAATAACGACGACCAGCAGCTCAAGTTTGGCAACGGTTACGATCAGACCTGGGTGATCAATGGGCACATGGGCGTGTTGCGGCAGGCGGCTGAAGTTTACGAAGCGACGAGCGGTCGTGAGATGGAAGTTTGGACCACCGAACCGGGCGTGCAGTTTTACACCGGCAACTTCCTTGACGCGGCGATCATTGGGAAGTCAGGCAAACCGTATCCGCGGCGCTCCGGCTTTTGTCTCGAGACGCAGCACTATCCCGACTCACCGAACCGGCCAAACTTTCCGACCACGACGTTGCGCAAAGGCGCGACGTATCGCTCAACCACGATCTACAGATTCTCGGCCCGAAAATAATCCGTGTTCATCCGTGTCTCCATAACGTTGGCTTTAGCAGTTCTCATGTGTTCTCAGTCTGTGACGCCTGCCTACAAAAACCCGAACCTAAGTCTTGACGAGCGCGTCGCCGATCTGCTGAAGCGCATGACGCTCGAAGAAAAAGTGGCCCAACTAACCTGCTTGTGGCCGCGCGGCGCCGACATCCCACCGGAAGCACTCAAGCACGGCATCGGCCAGATCGCCCGCCAACAAGAACACAAAGGCCCACGTGAAAGCGCCCTCTTCGCGAACTCCGTACAGAAATATCTCGTCGAAAAAACACGCCTCGGTATTCCCGCGATCTTCCATGACGAGATCCTGCACGGCCATATGGCCCAGGGCAGCACCAGCTTTCCGCAACCGATCGCACTCGCCTCGAGCTGGGATCTCGATCTCATCAACAAAGTGTTCACCGCCGGTGCACTCGAAACGCGCGCCCGCGGCGGCCAACAAGTTCTCGGACCGAATCTTGATCTCGGTCGCGAGCCGCGTTGGGGCCGAACGGAAGAGACGTACGGCGAAGATCCCTATCTCGTGTCGCGCATGGGCGTCGCCGTCATCCAAGCGCTGCAAGGTCGTGGTCCAACTATCGATAACGAGCACGTCATCGCCACAGCCAAACACTTCGCCGCGCACGGACAACCCGAAGCGGGCACGAACGTAGGCCCTGCGAATTTTTCCGAACGCACTTTGCGCGAGATGTTTCTGCCGAGTTTCGAAGCGGCAGTGAAAGAAGCGGGCGTGATGAGTGTGATGGCGTCCTACAACGAGATCGACGGCGTGCCTTCGCATATGAACAAGTGGTTGCTCGAAACAATTTTGCGCGAGGAATGGGACTTCAAAGGACACGTCGTCGCCGACTACTACGCGATCGCGCAGTTGCAGGATCTGCATCACGTCGCCGCGAACAAAACCGAAGCGGCAAAGCTGGCGCTTGAGGCCGGCGTCGATATCGAGCTTCCGGAGCCACAGGCGTATCCAAACCTGATTGAGCTCGTGAAGTCCGGCAAGATCTCCGAAGCCACGATCGATCGCGCCGTCGCGCGTAATCTACGCGCGAAGTTTCTGCTCGGACTGTTTGAAAATCCTTACGTCGATCCGGAAACTGCAGTCAAAGTTACGAACCACCCGTTCCACCGAGATCTTGCGCTTGAGGCGGCGCGCCGCTCCATCGTGTTGTTGAAGAACGAAAACAATCTCCTGCCGCTGGATCGCAGCAAGTTGAAGACGCTCGCCGTGGTTGGGCCAAACGCGGCCACTGTACATCTCGGAGGCTACAGCGATCAGCCAGGACGTGGCGTCAGCGTGTTGCAGGGCGTGAAAAACAAAGTCGGCGCGGGCGCGAACGTCGTCTACGCCGAGGGTTGCAAAATCACGAAAGAGGGTGGCAACTGGTTCGCGGATACTTCACACCCGAGCGACGAAGCCGAAGATCGCAAGCTGATCGCCGAAGCTGTCGCAACCGCAAAGTCCGCGGACGTCGCACTGCTCGTGCTCGGTGGCAACGAGGACACGAATAAAGAAGCGTGGGCCGACAATCATCTCGGCGACCGAGACAGTCTTGAACTTTTCGGTCGCCAAAACGATTTAGTCCGTGCAGTGCTCGCGACCGGCAAACCCGTTGTCGTGATGCTCATCAACGGTGGCCCACTCTCGATCAACTATGTCGCGGAAAACGTACCTGCGATTCTCGAAGGCTTTTATCTCGGACAGGAGACTGGAACGGCCGTGGCCGACGTGTTGTTTGGCGATTCCAATCCGGCGGGAAAACTGCCGATTAGTTTTCCGCGTTCGGTAGGCCAACTCCCGATCTACTACAACCAGAAACCGAGTGGCCGCCGTGGGTATCTGTTTGCGGACAAGTCACCGCTTTTTCCGTTTGGCTACGGTCTGAGTTACACGACCTTCTCTTATGGCAAACCTGCCATCTCACCTGCACGCATTGCGCCGAACGGAACGGCGAAAGTCACGGTGGCAGTAACGAACACAGGCAAACGCGCGGGCGATGAGATAGTGCAGCTTTACATTCACGACCTCGTGAGTTCGGTGACGCGTCCCGTGATCGAGTTGAAAGACTTCAAGCGCATCTCGCTAGAGCCGGGCCACACGAAAACGGTGGAGTTTACGATCACGCCCGACAAGCTTTGGTTCTACGATGTGAACATGAAGCGCGTTGTCGAACCAGGAACGTTTGAGATCATGGTGGGGCCCAGCTCTGTAAGTCATCAATCCGTTACGTTGGAAGTGCAATGAACGAACTACAACCGAAACCCGAGCACAAGTTTACGTTTGGACTATGGACCGTTGGTAATCGCGGCCGCGATCCGTTTGGCGAAGCGACACGTCCGAGCGTGAGCCCGACGACGATCGTCGAGCGTCTGAGCAAGCTCGGCGCGTACGGCGTGAACCTCCACGACAACGATCTCCTGCCGATCGACGCGACGCCAGCGGAGCGCGATCGCATCGTCTCTGACTTTAAGCAAGCACTCGACGACCACGGCATGAAAGTGCCGATGGCCACGACAAACCTCTTCTACGATCCCGTTTTCAAAGACGGCGCTTTTACTTCAAACGACCGCCGCGTGCGCGTCTACGCTTTGCAGAAGACGATGCGCTCGATGGATATCGGCGCTGAGCTCGGCGCGCACATTTATGTCTTTTGGGGTGGACGCGAAGGCGCGGAATGTGATGCCGCTAAAGATCCGCGCGAGGCGTTAAAGTGGTATCGAGAGTGTTTGAATTTTCTGTGCGAGTATTCGACTACCAACGGGTACGACTACATGTTCGCGCTTGAAGCAAAGCCGAACGAGCCGCGCGGTGATATCTATTTGCCGACGACGGGTGCGATGCTCGGCTTTATCGCGACACTCGATCATCCGGAGATGGTAGGAGTGAATCCGGAGGTCGGGCACGAACAGATGGCGGGACTCAACTTCTATCATGTCGTGGCGCAGGCGATTGAAGCCGGGAAGCTGTTTCACATCGACCTGAACGATCAGAAAGGGACGCGGTTCGATCAGGATCTGCGCTTCGGCTCAGAGTCGATCAAGAACTTGTTTTTCCTGGTTAAGCTTTTGGAGGAGTCCGGTTACGACGGCCCGCGGCATTTCGATGCGCACGCGTATCGGAGTGAGAGTGAAGAAGGCGTGTGGGAGTTTGCCGCTGGGTGTATGCGAAACTATCTGATTTTGAAACACAAAGCGCGACAGTTTGAGCAGGACCAGGAAGTGCAGAGTCTGCTAGCGGAGATCAAAGATTCTAAAAATTCTCCAGCTCTGCAACCTTACAACCGAACCACCTTCGACTCGATCAAAACCCTTCCCATCGATCGCACTGAGTTAGCGAGCAAACGCCTTCCTTACGAACGTCTCGACCAGCTAACGATCGACATCCTGCTCGGCATCAGATAGGCAAACGCAACTTCGCCTCACAACCCCGCAACTGCCGCCGATTCTCAAGCGTCAACGTCCCACCATGCGCCTCGGCAATCTGTCGCGACAGCACCAGCCCAATCCCCGAACCTTCCGCCTTCGTCGTAAAGAACGGCACAAACAAATTCGCAGTGTTCGCCAGTCCCGGTCCTTCATCACGTACCCAAACTTCCACGTGCGCGTTGTTCTGTCGCCAACCAACCTCAACGCCGCCGCGCGTCTCCATCGACGCATCAACCGCGTTGCGCACCAGATTGATCAGCAACTGTTCCAACTGCACATCGTCGCCGCGCACAAACACGTCAGGACCGCCGGCCACATGCACCGGCAAACGCGTCTCGAGACTCGCCACGCGCGACACGAGCGCGCCGATCTGTAGTGGCTCCAACCGCGGTGGTGGCAGTCGCGCCAGTTTCGAATACGACTCGACAAAGCGCGCCAGTGAATCCGCACGCGACGAGATCACCGCGAGCCCGTGATGCATGTCTTCACGCCAGTCAGCCGGTTCGGGATCGCGCTGCATCAGATCCGCAAGACTGCCCGCAACTGATTTGATTGGCGCGAGCGAGTTGTTCAGCTCGTGGCCCAATACACGCAACAGTCGTTGCCACGCAGTTCGCTCTTCTTCCCGCAGGGTCTGGCTCAAGTCAGTCAGCACTAACAACTGGTGCGGCGCACCACCTTCACGAAACGTGCTGCGACGAACGTCCCAACGCCCGACGCCGCCCGGAAAAACCATCTGCATCGTGTACGGCCCCGAGTCTGCCGGGCGATTCAAACACTCTGTCAAACCGAGTTCTTCGCTGGTCCGTCCCAACAGGCGTGCCGATGGTTGGGCCAACAACTTTTCGCCGGAGCGATTCACCAGACGCAGACGTTGTTCGCCGTCGAAAGCAAACACGGCGACGTCGATCTCGCCCATCACCGTGCGCAACAGTGCGGTCGCTTCCATTGCGCCGAGTCGTTGCTCGCGCAATGTCTGGCCGAGATCGTTGACCTCGAGCATCACCTCGCCGAGTGCGTCGCCTGATAGCGCGCGCCGGCCGCGAATCGAATAGTCGCCCTCGCGAATCGCGGCGAGAATATTTGAGAGAGTTTGCAGCGGGCGAACGATGCGTTGTTTGAGGTTGAAGGAGACGCCGAGCCAAAGAAGGACGAGAAGTAGATCGATGGTCCATTGGACCTGGGCGGAATACTGGTCGTACCAGAGCAGAAACGCGCAGAGTGCGACGGCGGGGAAACCGGCGGCGAGTGAGAGCAGCGTGACGCGTCCTTCGAATTTGATCCGGCCGCGCTGCCCGACCGCCTGCTCCAAACCGTGAAATGAATCGGGCTTTAGAGGCTTACTCACAGCTTAATGATAGTCGGTGAGACGCTCTCTTGTCTCAAAGTCGCGCGTCTCGTCAAGAGCCGGAGGTGTCCGGCTCACAACGCGGACGTCACCGTGGCATGGAGTCAGTACCACCACGCGGTAGCGTGTGGGTTGGCTAACGTGCGTAGCCACCCGCTACCGCGTGGTGGTACTGACCGCTACCAACGGAGGTTTCGGCTCGTAAGACCAAGCGATTAAGATCCCAAACCGTACTTCTGCAACCGCCGATACAGCGCGCTGCGGCTCAGTCCCAACGCCTCCGCCGCACGGTTCGCATTGCCTTCAAACCGCGCGAGCGCTTTCTTGATCAACAACCGTTCTGCATCTTCCAAACTCATCTCTTCCAAACGCGCCGATAAACGCGCATCCGGCGTAGCTTCGAGTGCGAGATCAAACGCCGTCACCACATTCCCCGTGCTCATCAACACCGCGCGCTCGATCACATGGTCCAACTCGCGTACGTTCCCCGGCCACAGATGGTGTCGCAGAGATTCCAGCGCCTCCGGCGTAAAACCGATAATCGGCCGCCGGTAACGCTCACGATGAATCTTCAAAAAATAATCCGCCAGCACGGGAATATCTTCGAGCCGATCGCGCAACGGCGGCAAACGAATCTCCACCGTGTTCAGGCGAAACAACAGGTCCTGACGAAAGCGTCCCTGCGCGACTTCCGCGTGCAAATCCGCATTCGTCGCCGACAACAAACGCACGTTGACCTTCTGCGTCTTCGACGAACCAACACGCTCAAAGTGGCCCGACTCAATCACGCGCAACAACTTCGCCTGAAGATTCAACGGCACATTCCCAATCTCGTCGAGAAACAACGTACCACCATCCGCGAGCTCGAAACGTCCCACTCGATCCGTCTTCGCATCAGTAAACGCACCGCGCACGTGTCCAAACAGTTCGCTTTCAAACACGCCTTCCGCGAGCGCACCCGCGTTAACAGAGATAAGGGGCTTCGAACGGCGCGACGAGATCGAATGCAACACACGCGTAATCACTTCCTTGCCCGTGCCGTTCTCACCCATGATCAGCACGTTCGCATCGGCTGGTCCAATCCGCTCGACGAGCTTTAACACGGTCTTCATTGTCGGCGACTCCGCGATGATCTTCGGTGTCTCGCTCCCGGCTTCCGAAACACTGTCGCGCAGCGCGACATTCTCCGCTTCCAAACGCGTGCCGCGCCGCAACGCTTCTGCAAGTTCGACTTGCGTCCGCAAGATTGCGAGCAGCCGCGCGTTGTCCCAGGGCTTCTGAATGAAGTCGCGCGCGCCGCGGCGCATCGCTTCGACGGCGAGATTGACGCTGCCCCACGCCGTCATCACTACGACCGGCAGCGACGGATCGACCGCTCGAATCTTGCTGAGCAAGTCGAGACCTTCAGCGCCGGACGTCGTATCGCGCGCGTAGTTCAGGTCGATCAGCACGACGTCGAAGTCCTGGCCGTCGAGAGTTCTAAGCACACCGGCGGGCGACGACGCGCTGTCGATCCGAAAGCCTTCGCCTTTCAGCAACAGGCTCAGGGCCGCGACGACGTCTGCCTGGTCGTCAGCAATCAGAATACGAGGCATAGGTAAGGGATATCCGTGTTCTCCGTAATCCGTGGGTTATTCGTAACGCAGCGCAACCAGCGGATCAACTTTCATCGCCCGTCTCGCGGGCACGTAACAAGCTAACAAAGCAACGAGAATGAGTCCAACCGAGACTATCGCGAACGTGGCGACGTCGGTGGGCTTGACGTCAAACAACACGGCGACCATCAGGCGAGTCACCGCAAACGCGCCGGCGAGTCCGATGCCGACGCCGATCAGCGCGAGCGTCATTCCATTCTTCAGCACGAGTTTCAAAACGTCCGTCGCCGACGCGCCGAGCGCCATGCGCACGCCGATTTCATTCGTGCGTTGCGCGACGGAGTAACTCACGACGCCGTAGATACCGACAACCGCGAGCACGAGCGCGAGCGCCGCGAAGATGCCGACGAGAAACATGCCGAAACGCCGTTGCGCGACTGACTGCGCCACGAGCTGATCCATCGTAGTGATGTTCGAGATCGCTGCTTCGCGATCGAGTTCCCTCACCTTCGCGCGTGCGATCGAGATCAAACGTTGCGGATCGCCGGTCGTGCGAATCACGACGACTGGTCCAGACGGTGGGTTTGTGGTTGTGTGGTAATAGATCTCCGGGCGTGGTTCAACGTCGAGACCGAGATGCCGGACGCTGCCGACGATACCGACGATCGTTTGCCACTGCGTTTGTTGACCGTTTGACGTCGCGGTGCTGATGCGTTTGCCGATTGGGTCTTCACCGGGCCAGAAGCGCTTCGCCATTGCTTCGTTAATCACAACTGCGCCGGTGTTGTTGGTGACGTCCTGTTCAGTGACGAGCCGCCCGGCAAGGAGCGGAATTCCCATCGTTTGGAAGTAGCCGGTCGTGGCGCGACGAAAATCGATCTCGGGCCGCTCGGCTACGGGAACCTGGCGTCCCTCAATAGTGAGAAAGGTGGTGACGTTGTTCAGTGCGCTCATCAACGGCAATCGCGTGACGGAACCGACCGATACGACTTCCGGAGCAGCGGCGAGGTTCGTTTCGAGTTGTTGCAAGAACGCGGCGCGTTTTTGCGGTTGTTGATAACCCGCGTTCGGTAGTCCCACCTGCATCGTCAACACATTCTCGGTGATGAAGCCGGGCTTCACGTCGAGCAGGTGAGCGAAGCTCTTGAGCAGCAATCCCGCGCCGATGAGCAGGACCATCGCCATCGCGGTTTCCGCGATCACGAGCAGGCTGCTGAGTCGTCGTTGGCCCGAGTCGGCGATCGAAGCGCGTCCGCCTTCCTTCAGCGCCGTGTGCAGATCAAATTTCAACGTTTGCCACGCAGGTGCGAGCCCAAAGACGATGCCCGTGATGATTGAGGCCACGAGTGTGAATGCAAGCACCGAGAAATCGAGATGGATTTGGTTATACGCGGGCAGCCGGATCGGATTAAGCGCCAGCAACGCCTGCACGCCCCACGAACCGAGCAACACACCAGCGCCGCCGCCGAGCAACGACAACGTGATGCTTTCAGTAAGTAACTGGCGCAGCAGTCGAATGCGTCCGGCGCCAAGTGCAGCACGCACTGCAATCTCTTTCTGACGCGACGCACTGCGCACAAGCATAAGGTTGATGATGTTTGCGCAGGCGATCAACAACACGAGGGCGACCGCACCGAGCAGCAGTAACAAAGCCGGCCGCACTCTGCCGGTGACCTGCTGGTGCAACGGCACGACGCGCATGCCAATGCCACTGTTTGAGTCGGGATACTGGCCCGCCCATTGTTGTGCGATCGTACTCAACTCCGTGTTCGCGGCAGCGACCTTTGCACCATCAGCGAGACGGCCGACCGCGGAGAGCAGTCGCACCTGCCGCGCACTCGAGGCAAACTGATTCTGCATAAGCGGCAACCACACTTCCGCTGCCGGATCGAGTACTTGAAAATTCTGCGGCATGACGCCGATGACCGTCGTGTTAACACCGCTGAGCGCAATCGTTTTGCCGATGATGTTCTGGTCGGCGCCAAAACGACGTTCCCACAAACCGTGACTGATGATCGTTACGGGATTGCCACCAACACGATCTTCATCCGCAGTGAAATTCCGTCCGCGCTCCGGCGTCACACGAAGCAACTCGAAGAAGTTTGCCGAGACATACATGCCCTGTAACGGCTCGGGCTCCGGGCCGCCAGTCAATGCGAAGTTCCACAACGGCGACGCTGCACCGACCGCGCTGAACGATCTCGTCTGGTTCTTGAGATCGTTGTAATCAGCGAACGACAGCGACTGCTCCTGGTTCGCGTCTCTCGTGGTCCAGATCATCGCCAGGCGATCTGCGTCCTGAAACGGCAGCGGGCGCAACACGACGGCGTTGACGACCGTGAAGATCGCGGTGTTGGCCCCGATTCCGAGCGCGAGTGTCACGACGCAAACAGCAGTGAACGTGGGGTGCTTGAGCAAACTACGCAGTCCGTAGCGGAGGTCTTTAAGCATGGATTTACTCGTATCTCAAGGCGATGAGTGGATCGACTTCCGTCGCGCGGCGCGCGGGAAGCAGGCAGGCGAGCAATGCAGCAACAAGGCAAACGCTGCCCACAACAGTGAACACAAATGGATCGAGCGGCGAAACGCCAAACAACAGACTCGACATGAAACGCGTCAACACAAGCGCAGCAGCAAATCCGATCGCGGCGCCCACACAAGCGAGCACAATCCCCTTTCTCACTACCAGCAACACGATCGTAAATTTCGCTGCGCCAAGGGCGGTACGAATACCAATCTCTTTTGTGCGTAAAGCAGTCGCGTACGAGATGACGCTGTAGACTCCGACCGCCGCGAGCAACAGTGCAGTTGCAGCAAAAAGACCAAGCACTATCGTGTTGAAACGACGCGGCGCGGTCGTCGCGGCGACGACTTCGTTCATCGTCTTAACACTTGTCAATGGCTGTTGCGGATCGATCTCTGAAACCTGTTTGCGAAGCGCGCCGGCAATCGTGGCTAGCGGCAGCACGCTACGCACAAACACGTAACGATGACGCTGCGATGCGAGCGCACGCGAGAGATACCAATCCGGCGCCGGTTTCGAATCCAGCGCGCCGTGCGGAATGTCTTTCGCGACGCCGACGATTTCGATCCACGGATTATCGGGCCGTGGCAACCCGAGCGTGATGCGCTTGCCAATCGGATCTTCGTTGGGCCAGAAACGCGCGGCCATGCTCTCGTTGATCACAGCAACCGGCGGCGAAGCGGGATCGAGATCCTGCGTGGCGAGGTCGCGTCCTCTCGCGAGCGGAATGCCGGCTGTTTGCAGGAACTTTGGACCAACGACCTGCCAACCCGCGGTCGTCAGATTGGCCGGATCAAGTTTGCGGCCTTCGATTGCGAATGGATCGTTTCCCGCATGTCCGCTTAGCGGTTGTTGCGTACTGAAGCTCACCGCCTGCACGCCGGGCACCGACTCGACGCGTTGGACCAGCTCGCGATAGAACCGTGATGCGTCACGCTCTTCGCGATAGTTCGCAGCCGAAAGATCCAACTCCGCACTGATCAAATTGTCCGCCACCAGGCCCGGATCCACGCGTTGCAAATGCAACAAACTCTTAATCAACAGCCCCGATCCCACCAACAACAAAACGGCGAGCGAGACTTCCGCGATCACGAGTGCGTCTGACCAACGTCCCGTTCCAGCCGAACTGTTCAGACTCGCTCGGTTGAGCGACTCACGCAAATCGATCCGCGTCACCTGCCGCAACGGCACGAGGCCAAACACGACACTGATCAGCAACGCAATCAACGCCGTAAACCCAAACACGCGGGTATCGATCGTGAGCTCCTGCGCCCGCGGCAAAATATTCGAACCCAGCGCAGCGAGGAGATTGAGGCCCCAACTCGCAAACACAACGCTCAAACCGGCCGCCACCACTGTCAGCAAGAACCCTTCGAGGACGAGTTGCCGCACCAAACGCCAACGTCCCGCACCCAACGCCGCGCGTATCGCCAGCTCACGCTGCCGTTTCACCGCCCGCAGCAACAACAAATTAGCCACGTTCGCCGCCGCAATCAGCAACAAAAGTCCGACGGCAACGAGCAGCACAAGCAGCGCCTTGCGACTCCCGCCAACGATCTCTTCCTGCAACGGAACCACGGTGATGCGCCAGCCGCCGTCTTCTCCGTTCGGCCCACGATAACCGCGCAGCTCGCGTTCGAAACGCTGGCCTACGGTATTCATCTGCGCGCGCGCCTGGTCCAACGTCACTCCCGGCGCCAAACGTCCCAGCACCGTGAGAAAGTAAGGACCACGCCGGTTCACGACGTCGTCACTCGTATAGTTCAACGGCACCCAGAGCTCAGCCGGCTCACTCGATCTGAAACTCGGATGGGGAAACTGGAACGCCGCCGGCATCACACCCACAATCGTGTAACTCTCGCGATCAAGGGTTACCGTTTGATTGATCACCTGCGGCGCACCGCCGAAGCGCCGCTGCCAGTACGGATAACTCAACACAGCAACGCGTGAGTCTTTCTCCGCCTCATTGAAAACTCGCCCTGCGATCGGCGCAGTCTCAAGCAACGCAAACAGATTGCTCGAAACGTAACTGCCCGTAACACGCTCCGGCTCGCCACTGACTGACACATCGAAACTGTGATTTGAGTAAGCAGTGACAACGTCGAACACTTGCGTCTGCCGCGCGTAGTCTTCATACTCCGCGGCCTTCGCCGGCAACCGCTCGATATTCAGTTGGCGAAAATTACCCCAGACGACTTGCAGCCGATCGGAGTGTGGGTAAGGCAACGGCCGCAAGAGCACCGCGTTGACGACACTGAAGATCGTCGTGGTCGCGCCGATGCCGAGCGCGAGCGTGATCACGACGACCGCCGCGAAAGCAGGTTGTTTCGTCAGACTTCTGAGAGCGTAACGCAGATCAGTCACATTAAATTTATTCGTATCGCAACGAGATCGTCGGCTCCACTTTCGTTGCTCTTCGCCCCGGCAGGTAACACGCCAGCAACGCCACCGAGAGCAACAGCACCGAGATCGCCGTGAACGTCGCCGCATCCGTCGGCGCAACGCCGAACAGCATCGTCTCCATCAAGCGCGTCAAACCAAACGCCAACGCCAATCCGATCACGACACCAAGCACCGTCAGCTTCATTCCGTGGCCGAGGATCATCGCAAACACGTCGCGCGGCCGCGCACCGATCGCCATGCGAATACCGATCTCGTGCGTGCGTTGCGTGACCGAGTAAGACATCACACCGTAGATACCGACAATCGCGAGGACTAGTGCGATGCCTGCGAAAAGACTGAGCAGCGTCAAATTCAATCGTTCAGGCGCGACTGACTCCGCGCGAATGTCATACATCGTGCGCGGATTGTAAATCGGCTGATCCGGATCGATCTCCTTCACCGCCGCGCGCACAGATGAGATCAACTGACTCGGATCGGAAGAACCTTTAACGATCACTGTCATGTCGCTGTTCGGCAACTGCAAGAACCCGAAGTACCCCTGCACGCGATCGCTGTTCTGGTTCAGGCTCTCCATCTTCACACGCCCGACCACGCCGATTATTTCGAGCCTGTGCGGCTGCTGCTCCGAACCGAAGAGTAGATACTTGCCAACCGGATCCCCATTGGGCCAATGACGGCGCGCAAACTCCTCGTCGATCACGATTTTATTCATGCCCGCCCTTTCTCGTTCGTCGTCGTTCAACTTGCTCAAGTCGACGCCGTTGAGATGCGAACGATCATCGCGCTCCGTGAAGACGCGCCCACGCAAAACGGGAATGTTCATCGCGCGGAAGTAGTCAGGCGTCACCAGACACGCTTCCATCAACGGCGCCTGATCGCGCGGCGGGCGGGGTTGTCCGTCGATCCCAAACCCCGTCTGCCAACCGTTGTTGCCGAGCGGTAGGCCCGAAGCCGCAGCGGCATTTTCTACTCCCGGCAACGCGCGGATGTTTTCGAGCAAACGATTGTAAAAAGACGTCGTTGCCTCGATCGTTGGATACTTCTTCTCCGGCAAGGCGATACTGAAACTCGTTAAGTGCTCGAACGAAAAACCCGGATTCACTTTTTGTAACAGGTAGAAACTGCGAATCATCAAACCCGCGCCGATGAGCAGCACGAGTGTTGTCGCCACTTCACCGACGACTAGCGAACTGCGCAGCCAGGTTCGTCCACTCACGCCACGCCCGGTCTCTTTCAACGTCTCGTGCACGTCGACCTCGCCTGCCTGCAAAGCGGGTATGAGGCCAAACAATATTCCGGTGAGGAATGAGACTCCGATCGTGAAGCCGAGCACGGTCCAATCGAGCCCGATCTCGCGCGACCGCGGAATCGCGTCAGGACTCACATACAAGATCAAATCGATGCCCCAACGTGCCAACAACAAACCGAGACTGCCGCCAATCAACGACAATAGAATGCTCTCCGTTAACAACTGCCGCGCGAGACGCCAGCGACTCGCGCCGACCGCAGTACGAATCGCCATCTCTTTGCGGCGCGCCGTCGCGCGCGCGAGCAGCAGATTGGCGATGTTGGCGCAGGCGATAAGAAGCACGAAACCGACTGCGGCAAAGAGTACCCACAACGCGCGTCTGACATCGCTCACGTAAATTTCAAGCATCGGGCGCAGTCGCACGCGATTGCCTTCGTTCGACTCCGGATACTGCTTTTCGAGATTCGCCGCGATCGTATTCATGTCGGCGTCGGCTTGTTGCATCGTCACGCCTGGCCGCAAACGACCGACGCCATACAAGCCCGGATGATTGCCGCGCTCCTTCCAATCCGACTGATCCGAAAGTTGGCCCACCGGCACGAACATCTCCGCCCGGCTGGAGCCGGGACTTGGCCCACCAAACGTGTCCGGCATTATTCCAATGACGGTGTAGCTTTTGTTATTCAGCGTGATCGCCTGATTCAGGATGCTGGTTTGACCACCGAAACGGCGTTGCCACAGACCGTAGCTCAACACGACGACAGGCGTCCCGCCTGGTTTGTCTTCGTCGTTCGTGAACACGCGCCCGTGCAGCGCGTTCACACGCAGCACGTTGAACATGTCCGCCGACATCTGCACGGTCACGATCCGCTCGGGATCGCCGTTGCCGGTCAGGTTGTAACTGCCGCGGTTGTAGACGCCGATTTTTTCAAACGACTGATTGTGCTCGCGCCAGTCGGTGAAGTTTGGATAGGAGATCGACATCTCGTCGAGCACGGGGCTCTTCTCGTTGAGAAAAACGAGCTGGTCCGAGTGGTCGAAAGGCAATGGCCGCAGCAACACGGTATTCACGACGCTGAAGATCGCGCTGTTGGCACCGATGCCGAGCGCGAGCGCCAGGATCACGATCGCGGAAATACCACTGTTCTTCCAAAGCATCCGCATGCCGTAGCGGATGTCTTGCCAAAGTGTGGCCATGGTCTTCTCCTTCTCGTTTGACAAGATTCACAGAAGGGACAGGATGGCATCCTGTTAGTCCTGTAATCCTGTCGAAAGGTTTTTACTCGTACCTGAGCGCCACAAGCGGATCAACTTTGGTTGCACGCCTCGCTGGAACCCAACACGCGAGCAATGCAGTGAGCGTCAACACGCCGACGACACCGGCGAAGATAGTTGTGTCAGTCGGCGTCACACCAAACAACAAGCCGCGCATCAGCCGCGTTAACGCAAACGCGGCTGCGAGTCCGATTCCTTCACCGATCAGCGCCAACAACATCCCTTGCTTGAGTACGAGCTTCAGAACGTCGCTAACGTTTCTTTCCAGCACATTGGGATCCTAAGCTTAGAATTCCACGTGGACAAGTTGTCGCGGCCGCTTCTATAGTGTCACCTAAATACTAGTGACTCCAGCGTAACTGGACTGGCCACAGTTAGGCCGCAAATGTAATCACACTGGCTCACCTT